>Ga0182736_1000799_pt1 | contig 39529 bp, 38 predicted proteins | sample eDN5th30CKraftBY_FD_128882 | JGI IMG/M metagenome (GOLD analysis project Ga0182736, IMG submission 128882) | Enriched backyard soil microbial communities from Emeryville, California, USA - eDNA 5th pass 30_C Kraft BY (version 2) (version 2) | ecosystem: Environmental > Terrestrial > Soil >... | reverse complement strand
GTCATCCGCGACATGTTCTTGGTCTCGGTGGCACCGACGGCCAGCGACTCGATGTTGAAGCCGCGCCGGGAGAACAGTGCCGCCACGCGGGCCAGCACACCGGGCTTGTCTTCGACCAGCACCGACAGCGTGTGGGTCTTCCAACTGGCGGTCATCAGGCGTGCCCCTCATTGTTGTCGTCGTCGAACAGCGGCCGGATGCCGCGGGCGGCCTGGATCTCGTCGTTGCTGGTGCCGGCGGCCACCATCGGCCACACCTGTGCGTCGGCGCCGACGATGAAGTCGATCACCACCGGGCGATCGGTGATCGCGCGCGCCTGGTTGATCACGTCTTCGACGTCTTCTTCACGCTCGCAACGTAATCCGACGCAGCCGAGCGCCTCGGCCAGCATGACGAAGTCGGGGATGCGGTGCGAGTGGGTAGCCAGGTCGGTCTGCGAATAACGCTCCCCGTAGAACAGGGTCTGCCACTGGCGCACCATGCCCAGATTGCCGTTGTTGATCAGCGCCACCTTGATCGGCGCCCCTTCGATGGCGCAGGTGGCCAGTTCCTGGTTGGTCATCTGGAAACAACCGTCGCCGTCGATCGCCCACACCTCGGCATCCGGGCGGCCCATCTTGGCGCCCATCGCCGCCGGGATGGCGAATCCCATGGTGCCCAGGCCCCCGGAGTTCAGCCAGGTGCGCGGCTTCTCGTAATGGATGAACTGCGCGGCCCACATCTGGTGCTGGCCGACGCCGGCGACGTAGACGGCATCCGGCCCGGCGATCCGGCCCAGGGTTTCGATCACATACTCCGGGGACAGACTGCCGTCGCTCTGCGGGCCGTAGCTCAACGGGTAGGTCGAGCGCACGTCGTCGAGATAGGTCCACCAGTCGGCCAGGTCCAGGTTGAGTTTGTCTTGGCGCAGCGCGGCGATCAGCTCGGTGATGACGGCCTTGACGTCGCCGACGATCGGCACATCGGCGTGCCGGTTCTTGCCGATCTCGGCGGGGTCGATGTCGGCGTGGATGACCTTGGCGTCCGGGGCGAACGAATCCAGCTGGCCGGTGACCCGGTCATCGAAGCGGGCGCCCAGGGTGATCAGCAGATCCGAGCGCTGCAGGCCGGCGACCGCCGCGACGGTGCCGTGCATGCCTGGCATGCCCAGATGCTGCCGGTGGCCGTCGGGGAAGGCGCCGCGCGCCATCAGTGTGGTGACGACCGGGATACCGGTCAGCTCGGCCAGAGCGGCCAGTTCCTCGCAGGCTTCGCCGCGGATCACTCCGCCGCCGGCATACAGCACCGGCCGGCGCGCGGCGGCGATCAGCTTGGCGGCCTCGCGGATCTGCCGGTTGTGCGGCTTGACGGTCGGCTTGTATCCGGGCAGGTCCAGCTTCGGCGGCCAGGCAAAGGTGCACTGTCCCTGCAGAATGTCCTTGGGGATATCAACCAGGACTGCTCCGGGACGTCCGCTTGCCGCGATGTGGAACGCCTCGGCGATCACCCGGGGGATGTCGTCGCCGTTGCGAACCAGGAAGTTGTGCTTGGTGATCGGCATCGTGATGCCGGAGATGTCGGCCTCTTGGAAGGCGTCGGTACCGATCAGGGAGCGGCCGACCTGCCCGGTGATGGCGACCACCGGGATGGAGTCCATCTGCGCGTCCGCCAGCGGGGTGACCAGGTTGGTGGCACCGGGACCCGAGGTGGCCATGCACACCCCCACCCGCCCGGTGGCGTGCGCGTATCCGCTGGCGGCGTGGCCGGCGCCCTGCTCGTGACGGACCAGCACGTGACGCAGCTTCTTCGAATCGAACAGCGGGTCGTAGACCGGCAGCACCGCACCGCCCGGGATGCCGAAGATGACGTCGACGTCGAGTTCCTCCAGCGACCGGATGACCGACTGGGCGCCGGTCAGCTGTTCGGGGGCGACGCGCTTGGCCGCGGTTTTGGCTTTGTCGGCCGAGGGGGTCCCGTTGGCCGGCTGCGGCGCGTCGGTTGCGGCCGACCGCTGCGGCGGTCGCGTGGTGGGTGCGCTCACGATTTCCTCTTCAATTCCTCTGGTGATCTGGACCGGTGGCAACAAAAAACCCCCGCCAGCTCAGCTGCTGCACGAGGGTTGCGCGTTGGTGGTTGGAAGCTCAGGCAACAACCAACGCGCAGGGGGCTACTACGAGCATGCCGTTGTCCATAGCGGTTGACGGTAGTCGCTGGACCGACCGGGCGTCAAATGGCCGGTCGGGACACTCAGTGCAGGTGGTCGACGAGCGTCCCGTGTTCGCCGAACAGAGCCGCCGTCCACTGCTCCAACAGCGCGGTGTTGTCGTGATCGTCGGGGTGGAAGCCGTACCTGTTGTAATCGCCGAGCCGGCGGAACACGGCCCGGGTCAGAAACGGTGAATGCCGTAGTGCGGCAAAGCTGCGCACCACCCGCACCGGGTTGAGTGCAGCCCGGTCGCCGAACATCGAGATGATCGAGTTCAGCGTGACTGCGAGGGGAAAGCTGAATCGGATGACCCGCATGGTCCGGATGCGCCGGACCTCGTCACCACCGACCGCACGGTAGACGTCGAAGGCCACCGAGCGGTGCTCGGATTCCTCGATCGCGTGCCACAGCAGCATCGAGCGGACCTCCGTCGTGCCGAGCAGGGCTTGGGCCCGTTCGTCGCTGAGCAGCGTCTCGGCGAAGACCGCGGTGAAATGTTCGAGTGCGGCGGTGATGGCCAGGCAGGTCAGCGGTGAGAACCGCCGCTCGGCCGCCTTGAGGCGACGGTGCACGAGCCGGTCGATCCGGCGGGCCGGGTAGCCCATCTGCTGCAGGCGCTCATTGAGGGCGCGGTGTTCGCGCCCGTGCGAGACCTCTTGGCCGACAAACCCTTTGACTCGCTCCTTCAGTTCCGGATCGGTGATCTGGTCGGCGTAGTGGCGCACCGAACGCACGAAGAAGTCCTCGCCCTCGGGGAACACGGCCGACAGGTGCGCGATGAGGTGGCTCATCACCAGGTCGCCGGCGACGAAGTGGCGGTCCAGCGCCGCCACCGGGTAGTTGAACCGGATGCGCCGCGGATGGACCGCGGGGTGCGCGGCGTGGTGGCCGTTGTCCGCGTTCTCACTGGCAGTCATTGCGTCCCCTCTGATTGTTGGTCTGTCACCAGCGGTCTGGCCACGGTCTTGAAGGCGTCGAGGATGTCGTGGGCGGCGAAGGGTTCGTAGCCGGCGATCGATCGCGACATCGCCAGGCCGTTCATCAACGCGAAGGCCATCTGCAGGGCGATGCGCGACGGCGGCGAGGCGGAACCAGCAGGGGCCAGTAGTTGGGTGTATACCCGCTCGCAGGCCTCGGCGAACTGGCGATCGGTTTCGATGACCGCCGGCGCCAGCTCCGCGTCGGTGCGCGCCGCCACCCACAGTTCGTGCGTTGCGGTGAAGGTCGGGCCGGAGAACATCGACCACAGCAGGTCAAAGGCCTCGTCCAGCTTGTCGGCGGAGGGGTCCAGCCCCGCCATCAGGACCTCGAACTCCTCGATGCGGCGGTTCAGCGCGAACTCGATGGCGGCGGTCAACAGCCCGATCTTCGTCGGGAAATGACCTTGCAGCGCCCCCACCGACACCCCGGCGCGACGGGCCACCTCGGTGGTGGTGGTGCCCTTGAAGCCGACCTCGACCAGTGCGTCCAGCGTCGCGTCCAGCAACGCGCGGCGCGTCTCGGCGGTGCGCTCCGCCTGGGTCCGGCGAGGCCTGGTCGGCGACATGGACCCCATGATGCGCGACTTAAAATAAGTAGTCAATATTTTTTGAGACTGCGTCGGGCGGCCCGGCTGACGGCGCCCGCCGATCCGCGCCACCGGCACAGCGGTGACATCATGCGAGGGTGGCCTCGCACTCCCCCGATCCCGCGCCGCTGGTGATCCGACTCTCGCCGATGGCCCACTTCGCCGTCGGCTTCCTGGCCCTGGGGCTGCTGATTCCGGTGCTGACCTGGCCGCTCACGGCGCCGCTGCTGGTGGTGCCGGTGCTGCTCTCGGCGCTGATCGCCCGCTGGCGGACCGTTGCCGACGCGCGGCAGGTCACGGTGCGGACCCTGCTCGGCAGCCGCTCGGTGGATTGGGACGAGATCGCGGGCCTGGGATTCAGTCGGGGCGCCTGGGCGCGGGCGCACCTGCATGACGGTGAACGCCTGCGCCTGCCGGCGGTCAGCTTCGCCACCCTGCCGCTGCTCACCGAGGCCAGCGGGGGCCGGGTGCCCAACCCGTACCGCTGATCACGCGGTCCCGGGCGGCCTGCTCAGCCGAGCGGGTTGGCTCCGTTGAGGAACACCCACATCGCCACTCCGCCCGCGATCCCGAGCAGCAACGCCACGATCGACCCGATGAACGGGCGCCGGGCCCAGCCCCGGTCACCGTCGAGCCCGTAGCGGCCGGGTCCGACCAGTACGATCGCCGCCGCGACCACGATGAGCATGAGATGGAATTCGTGGCCGTCCGGGAGGAAGAAGTCGAAGCGGCCCTGGCTCTGCGACGAGACCCCGGCGAGCACGCCGTTGATCAGGTACGCCAGTGCGCCGGCAGCGGCCAGCGGGGTGAACAGTCCGAGCACCAGCAACAGGCCGGCGGCTATCTGCCCGCCGCCGGCGGCGTAGGTCAAGATGTCGGCGTGCTGGTAGCCGGCGTCGGCGATCGAGCTCCTGAATCCGGTCAGGCCTTGGCCGCCCCACCAGCCGAACAACTGACGCAGCCCGTGCGCCACCAGCAACACGCCTAACCCCACCCGCAGGATCAGCAGGCCCAGATCCTGGGTACCGCGCCGGTCGACCACCCGGAACGGGTCGTCGGCGTCAGCGCCGACCGGGCCGGCCGCGCGCCCGGCGCCGGCCTGCGGCTCGACATACGGCAGCGGGTTGTAATCGCCGCCGAGGGAACGGGAGCCGGTCGGGTCATACGGCGGGATAGCGGCAGTCTCGAAATCACCGGTATAGGTCGGCGATGGCATGTCGTCCTCCGGATCTACCAGACGTGCCGACTTGGGACGTCCTTTGTCTTCGTCGGCAGCTCCACCCGGCCGACGCCAGTGTGAGCCCTCACCTTGACTCTTCACCCTGCAAGGGTAAGGGCAACCCCGGCGGGATTGGGGATTTGAACGGCTTCGTTAGCGAATCGATTCCGGCCCGGTGACGCCGCGCTACAGCGGGCATCGTGGCGAAACCGGACCCGGTGTCCGTAACCTGACGGGCATGCGGATGCGCGGGGCAATTCACCGGGTGCCTGTCGTGCTGTGCGCGGCGTGGATGGTTCTGACCGGTTGCGCGCACTTCAACGACGCTCAGTCACAGCCCTTCACCACCGTGCCGCGGCGCGGGATGGTGCCCACCACGACACCCCCGCCGCCCCCGCCGCTGCCGGCCAACCCCTTCCCCAAACAATGCCCCGCCCCGGGGGTGATGCAGGGCTGCCTGGAGAGCACCAGCGGCCTGATCATGCACGCCGACAGCAAATCGGCGCTGGTCGCCGAGCGGACCACCGGCGCGGTGAAGGAGGTCTCGCTGACCGCCGAGCCCAAGGTGAAGACCGTCATCGGCGTCGACCCGGCCGGCGACGGCGGGCTGATGGACATCGTGCTGTCGCCGACGTACATGCAGGACCGGTTGATGTACGCCTACATCAGCACCCCCACCGACAATCGGGTCATCCGGATCGCCGACGGCGATGTGCCCAAGGACATCCTGACCGGGATCCCCAAGGGGGCGACCGGCAACACCGGCGCGCTGATCTTCACCAGCCCCACCACGCTGGTGGTACAGACCGGCGACGCCGGGAATCCGGCCGCTGCCGCCGACCCCGGGTCGACGGCGGGCAAGCTGTTGCGCATCGAGCAACCGACGACGATCGGTCAGGCCCCGCCGACCACCGCGCTGAGCGGGCTGGGCGCGGGCGGAGGACTGTGCATCGACCACGTCGACGGCTCGCTCTACGTCACCGACCGCAGTCCGAGCGGCGACCGTCTGCAGCGCATCACCAAGGACTCCCGCGTGTCGACGGTGTGGACGTGGCCGGACAAGCCCGGAGTCGCCGGCTGCGCCGCGATGGACGGGATCGTGCTGGTCAATCTGATCAACACCAAGCAGACGGTGGCGGTGCGCCTGGCCGCGGGCACCGGTTCGGTCACCAGCGAACCCGAGGTCATGCGCCAGGACACCCACGGTCACGTCTGGGCGGTCAAAATGTCGCCGGACGGCAATGTCTGGGGCGCGACGGTGAACAAGACCGCCGGGGACGCGGAGAAACTCGACGACGTCGTGTTCCCGCTGTTCCCGTCCGGCGGCGGGTTCCCGCGCGCCAACGACGACAAGGACTGAGCCGATCGCACCGGTGAGCTGTGTGCTCATTAAATTGCTTTAGGCGAACCTTTGTTATTGCCGGTTCTCCCGGCCCTCGCCCTCGGAGCTCGGGCAGAACACTACCGCTCCGTCACCCGCCGGACGGGAACGAATAATGGACCGAATACTGCTATCACCTGCAATTTTTATTCGATAAGTCCGTCATTGTGGAAGAACGTCGAACGTAATACTGACGCCAGCGTAAAAATCGTCGACCGCATTTGGTCTCCTAAGCTACTTTCAAGTAACCTTTCGCCGACTGTGCGACCCGTCACAGCAGATGTAACTAGGAGCCACATGCACAACGTTGTTCGCTCACCGTGGATCGTCGCCGGAGCGGCGCTCGTCGGCGCCGGCGCCATCGCCGCCACCCCGGTCACCGTGCCGGTGGCCGGCCTGCCGGCCGGGCACTCACCCGCGGTAGCGCTGACCGCCGACTTCGATCCGTTCGCCGCCTGGCAGGACGTGTTCGACACCGCCAAGACCAACGCCACCACGCTGTGGGACTCCATGTCTGCCGCCCCGATGGTGGCCGGGCAGCAGCTGATCGCGGACCTGATCAACGGCACGGCGATCGACCCGCAAGCGGTCCTGGACGCCATCGTGCAGCCCAGCATGCAAACCGACCTGCCCATGTCACCGCTGCTGCTGAGCAACGACGCGCTGCAGGCACTGATCACGCTGGTGATGCCGCAGTACATGCCCGACGACTTCCCCCTGAGCACCGATGAGCTCACGCCGGTTCTCTCGTTCCTGGCATCACCGCTCAGCGGGGTGCTGATCGGCGCGCTCGGCCCGTCCCTCAGCCCGCTGGTGGCGCTGAGCAACAGCATCGGCGAGATCAGCACCGCACTGTCCGGCGACGACCCGGATTGGACGGCGGCGCTGCAGGAAATGGCCAACATCCCTGCCAACATGGTCGGCGGGCTCCTCAACGGGGCCACCCTCAACCTGGACGCGCTGCTGCCGAGCCTGACCGAGGCCGGCCTGCTGCCCGCGGATCTGAACGTCACCGCGCTGAGCTACACCTTCGGTGGCCTGCTGTCGCCCGGCCTCACCGGCACCGACGTCGAGGGCTACGTCAACTTGATCAGCGACGGCAGCTCGCCCGGCATCGGCGGCTCGATCATCAACGGTCTGGGACTGACCACCGGCCTGATGGGTTTCCCGCTGGTGGTTGAGGGCCAGGGCGTCGGCCTGCTGGGCGCGTGGCAGAGCCTGCAGGAGATCATCGCCAACGCTCTCGGCTGGGATGGCGTGGGCAACCCGCTCGACGACCTGGCCGCCGGCGGCAGCTCCGCGGCGAGCGACCTGCTCGCCGACCTGGCTGGTTCCATCGGTCTGTAATCGTTTTCTCCAGCTCACGGGTGGCCCCCTCCGATCGCGGAGGGGGCCACTTTCGTCGTCAGAGCCACCGGATTGGTTCTCACAGAAGCATTACCGACTCCGCCCGACTGCCTTAAAAAAGCGGCCTACCTTGGAACTCAGTTCAGGAGCTCGGTAGCTGTGACCGCGACCGTCTAGGGAAAAGGGATGACGACACCATGTTGATCGACGTTCGGTGGCTGCAGTTCATGTTCGAGCACTGGGGCCACCAGTCCGCTCGGCGCCTCCCGCAGACTCAGGGCGCCACCACCGGCTGACCGAACGGCCTACCCGCAAGCCTCCAGCACCAGCTCGCGTACCCGGGCGGCATCCGCTTGGCCCTTGGTGGCCTTCATCACCGCGCCCACGATGGCGCCCGCGGCAGCCACCTTGCCGCCCCGAATCTTCTCGGCCACATCGGGGTTGGCGGCCAGCGCCTCATCGATAGCCGCCTGGATCACCGAGTCGTCGCGCACCACGACCAGGCCACGATCGGTCATCACCTGCTCCGGCTCGCCCTGACCGGCGAGCACCCCTTCGACCACCTGGCGGGCCAGCTTGTTGGACAGCTTGCCCGAATCCACCAGCGCCACCACCTCGGCGACCTGCTTCGGGGTGATCGCCAGGGCATCGAGTTCGACGCCGGCCTCGTTGGCCTTCTGCACCAGGAAGTTCCCCCACCAGGCCCGGGCCGCCTCGCTCGATGCCCCGGCCGCCACGGTGGCCGCCACCAACTCGACCGCACCCGCGTTGACCAGATCACGCATCACCTCGTCGGAGACGCCCCACTCGTCTTGAATCTTCTTGCGGGTCAGCCACGGCAGCTCGCCGATGGTGCCGCGCAACTCCTCCACCCACGCTGCGCTCGGAGCCACCGGTTCCAGGTCTGGTTCGGGGAAGTATCGGTAGTCCTCGGCGGTCTCCTTGGCCCGTCCCGGGCTGGTGTAGCCGGCTTCGTGGAAGTGCCGGGTCTCCTGGATGACGGTGCCACCCCCGGTCAGCACCGCGGCCTGGCGCCGCATCTCGTAGCTGACCGCCACCTCGACGCTCTTGAGTGAGTTGACATTCTTGGTCTCGGTGCGGGTGCCGAATTCCGTTGTGCCGATAGGCATCAGCGAGACGTTGGCGTCACAGCGCATGGACCCCTGATCCATCCGCACATCAGAGACATCCAGGGAGCGGAGCAGATCCCGCAGGGCGGTCACATATGCCCGCGCGATCTGCGGGGCGCGCTCACCGGCACCGGTGATCGGCTTGGTGACGATCTCGATCAGGGGTACGCCGGCACGGTTGTAGTCCACCAGAGATTCACTGGCGCCCTCGATGCGGCCGGTGTCGCTGCCCACGTGGGTGAGCTTACCGGTGTCCTCCTCCATGTGGGCACGTTCGATGTCGACCCGCCAGACGGACCCGTCGTCGAGCGGCACGTCCAGGTGACCGTTGAATGCGATCGGCTCGTCGTACTGGGAGATCTGATAGTTCTTCGGCTGGTCGGGATAGAAGTAGTTCTTCCGCGCGAACCGGCACCAGGACGCGATCTCGCAGTTGAGCGCCAACCCGATCCGGATCGCCGACCGCACCGCGGCGTCGTTGAGCACCGGCAGCGAACCGGGCAGCCCGAGGCAGACCGGGCAGACCTGGGTGTTGGGTTCGGCGCCGAACGCGGTCGAGCATCCGCAGAACATCTTGGTGGCGGTCGACAGCTCGACGTGCACCTCCAGGCCCAATACCGGGTCGAAGCGGGCGACGACGTCGTCGTAGTCGAGCAGTTCGGCGACAGCAGCGGTCATAGCCGAAAGTCTAGGTGACCCGATCAGACCGGCCAGTCCTCCATCCGGTAGGCGGCGTCGAAGAACATCCACTCATAGCGTGCGGTGGTGTGGAAATGCCGGCGCATCAGGCCCCGCTCGGTCGGCGACGCGTGCTCACCGACTCGGTCGGCGACGGCGAGCACCGCCTCGACCACCGCCTGAAACTCCGGGCCCCCGTACATGTCGATCCAGCGTTGGAACAGCGGCTCCGGCGAGCCGCGGCGCTGCAGGTGTTCGCCGACCTTGGCGTAGATCCAGTAGCAGGGCAACACTGCCGCCACACCTTCGGCGTAGGAACCGGATCCGATAACCGCCAGCAGGTAGCTGGTATAGGCCTGAGTGGCCGGGGCGATCGGTGATGCCGCGGCCTCGCTGCCGTCGAGGCCCAAGTCGGTGAGCAGCCCGGCATGCAGTTCGGCTTCCGCGCCGATCGCCACCCCGGCATGCTCGACGAACATCCTCACCTCCGCCTCGACCGGCGCCTTGAACGCACAACCCGCCAGCGCCCGCGCATAAGCCCGCAGGTAGTGGGTGTCCTGGACGATGTAGTAGCGGAATCGGTCGTGGCTCAAGGACCCGTCGGTGAGTCCGGTTATGAACGGGTGCGCGCAGATTCGCCGGTAGATCTCGGCGGCCTGGTCCCAGAGTGCGTCACGTGTGCGATTGACCATGACCCACCGTAGCCCGGCCACTAAACTGGCCGGGTGTCCGAGCGCAACGTATTGGGCGATCCGCTAGAACCGTGCGGCAGTGACCCGATCACCGGTTTCTACCGGGACGGCTGCTGTTCTTCGGGTCCGGAAGACATTGGGCTGCATACTATTTGCGCGGTGGTTACCGCCGAGTTCCTCGAGCACCAGCGCTCGATCGGCAACGACCTGTCCACCCCGATGCCGGCCTACCGGTTTCCGGGCCTGACCCCCGGTGACCGCTGGTGTGTCACCGCGGTGAATTGGCTGCGCGCGCACCGCGACGGGCGCGCTGCCCCGGTTGTGCTGGCCGCCACCCATGAACGCACCCTCGATGTCGTTTCACTGGATGTGTTGCGCACGTACGCCGTTGACGTGCCCGATGACCTGGGCAGTCTGTGAGCCGCTACGAGCCGAGCACGGCGCCGATACCGCCGTTCTGTTGCTGTTGGCGTTGATGCACGTACCGGATGAATTGCTGCACCAGCTCACCGTATTCGGGGCAGTCAGCCATCACCGATCCGGCCAGCAACTGTCCCGTCTGATCCTGCGGCAGACCGCTGGTGGCCAGGATGTGGTTGACCGCGCGTTTGACTCCCGCCAGGTTCGGCTGGTCGGCCATGAACCCGCAGACTTCGCGGCCGTGATCGTCGACGTATCCGGAGATGGCATCACCGCTGCCGCGGGCCGGTCCGGCGAGGACAAGCCCGATCGGCAAGGCGCACAGCGCCGCGGTGACCCGCGAGACCGTTCCCATTGCCGCCCCCCAACCTTCATCCATCCCGGCCAGCGAACCGCAGTCCGGCGAACACAAGTCAACCATTGGGTGACCATTGCCCCAACGCGTCATGCACAAACGCGAACTACCCGAAGAAGGCCGCGGCGTCGTCATAGCGGCTCTGGGGCACCACCTTGAGCTGGCGCACCGCGTCGGCCAACGCCACCCTGCCGATCTCCTGGCCGCGCAGCGACACCATCATGCCGTACTCGCCGGCGTGGGCAGCGTCGGCGGCGTTGACTCCGAACCGGGTGGCCAGCACCCGGTCGTAGGCGGTCGGAGTGCCGCCCCGCTGCACATGCCCCAGCACCGTGGTGCGCACGTCCTTCTTGACGCGCTTCTCGATCTCGACGGCCAACTGGGCCGCGACCCCGGTGAATCGCTCGTGGCCGAATTCGTCGATGCCCCCGGACCGCAGCTCCATCGACCCGGCCGCGGGTTTGGCGCCTTCGGCGACGACGCAGATGAAGTGCGAGGAGCCGTGCTGAAAGCGTTGCTTGACCAGCCGGCACACCTCTTCGACGTCGAACGGCTGCTCGGGGATCAGCGTCATATGCGCACCGGAGGCCAGCCCGGCGTTCAGCGCGATCCATCCGGCGTGACGACCCATCACCTCGACCAGCATCACCCGCTGGTGGGACTCGGCGGTGGAATGCAACCGGTCGATGGCCTCGGTGGCGACCTGCAGGGCGGTGTCGTGGCCGAAAGTGAAGTCGGTGCAGTCGATGTCGTTGTCGATGGTCTTCGGAACCCCGACCACCGGGACGTTCTCCTGCGACAACCAGTGCGCCGCGGTCAGGGTGCCCTCCCCACCGATCGGAATGAGCACGTCGATGCCATTGTCATCGAGGGTCGCCTTGACCTGGTCCAGGCCGGCACGCAGCTTGTCCGGATTCACCCGGGCCGTGCCCAGCATGGTGCCGCCCTTGGCCAGCAGCCGATCGTTGCGGTCGTCGTTGGCCAGCTGGATCCGCCGGTTCTCCAGCAGTCCGCGCCAGCCGTCCTGAAACCCCACCACCGACGAGCCATAGCGCGAATCGCAGGTGCGCACCACGGCCCTGATCACCGCGTTCAGCCCGGGACAGTCACCGCCACCGGTGAGGACTCCAATCCGCATGGGACCCATCTTGCCGGGTTGCTCACCGCGAGGCTGTAGTTAGCGCGAGCTCCACTCGAACTTTTCCACGCCAACTACAGCCTCGGCGCGGTTAAACCGGCGTCGGCAGCGCTCCGCGGGCGGCCTCATAGGCGGCCCCCACCCGGTACAGCCGGTCATCGGCCAGCGCCGGCGCCATGATCTGCAGACCCACCGGCAGCCCGTCGTCGCCGGAGAGACCCGACGGCACCGACATGCCGCAGTGCCCGGCCAGGTTCAGCGGCAGCGTGCACAAGTCGAACAGGTACATCGCCAGCGGGTCGTCGACCTTCTCCCCCAACCGGAACGCCGTGGTCGGCGTGGTGGGTGAAATCAGCACGTCAACGGACTTGTACGCCTCGTCCAGATCGCGGGCGATCAGCGTGCGCACCTTCTGCGCCTGGTTGTAGTAGGCGTCGTAGTAGCCCGCCGACAGCGCGTAGGTGCCGAGCATGATGCGGCGCTTGACCTCAGGACCGAAGCCGGCCGCGCGGGTCAGCGCCATCACCTCCTCGGCGCTGTGGGTGCCGTCGTCGCCGACCCGCAGCCCGAAACGCATCGCATCGAAGCGGGCCAGGTTGGACGACACCTCCGAGGGCAGGATCAGGTAGTAGGCGCTCAGCGAGTAGTCGAAGTGTGGGCAGTCCACCTCGGAGATCTGCGCGCCCAGCGCTTTCAACTGTTCGACGGCGGCGTTGAACGACGCCAGCACGCCTGGCTGGTAGCCCTCGCCGCTGTGCAGCTGACGCACCACCCCGATCCGTACCCCGGACAGGTCACCGCCTGCCCCCGCCCGCGCGGCGCCTACGACGTCGGGCACCGGCACGTCCAGCGAGGTGGAGTCGCGCGGGTCATACCCGGCGATCACCGAGTGCAGCAGCGCGGTGTCGGCCACCGTGCGTGCGCACGGACCGCCCTGGTCCAGCGACGACGCGCACGCCACCAATCCGTAGCGGCTCACGGTGCCGTAGGTGGGTTTGACGCCGACGGTCGCGGTCAGCGCGGCCGGCTGGCGAATCGAGCCGCCGGTGTCGGTGCCGATGGCCAGTGGCGCCTGGAATGCGGCCAATGCCGCGGCACTGCCGCCGCCGGAGCCGCCCGGCACGCGCTCGACATCCCACGGGTTGCGGGTCGCACCGTAGGCGGAGTTCTCCGTCGAAGAGCCCATGGCGAATTCGTCCATGTTGGTCTTGCCCAGGATCGGGATGCCCGCTGCGCGCAGGCGCGCCGTGACGGTCGCGTCGTAGGGGGCCCGCCAGCCTTCCAAGATCTTCGATCCGCAGGTGGTGGGCGCGTCGACGGTGGTGAACACGTCCTTAAGGGCCAGCGGCACCCCGGCCAGCGCCGACGGCGCCTCCCCGGCGGCGATGGCCTGGTCGGCGGCTTCCGCCGCGGCGAGCGCCTCATCGCCGCCGACATGCAGAAACGCCCCGTACCGCTCGTCGGTGGCCGCGATCTGGTCGAGGTGGGCCCGGGTGACTTCGACCGAGGACACCTCGCGGGCGGCGATCTTGGCCGCCAGGGTTGCCGCGTCGAGTCGGGTCAGCTCACTCACTGGCCCTCCCCCAGGATCTGCGGGACCGCGAAGCGGCCGTCTTCGGCGCGGGGGGCGGCCGCGAGCGCCTGCTGCTGAGTCAGGCACGGCACGATCTCATCGGGACGGGTGACGTTGACGGCCTTGAGCGGGTTGTCCGTCGCTTCGACGCCGGTGACGTCGACGGACTGGATGGTGCTGACATGGGCCAGGATCGCGTCGAGCTGGCCGGCGAAGCCGTCCAACTCGGCGTCGGTCAGCGCCAGCCGGGCCAGCCGGGCCAGGTGCGCTACATCGTCACGGGAGATCTGGGACACGGCCGCCAAGCCTAGTCGGGCCTGTGAAACAGTGTTCGCCGTGTCTTCCTATCTGCTGCGCGTCGAGCTCGACGACCGCCCGGGCAGCCTCGGCTCGCTGGCGGTTGCCTTGGGCTCGGTGGGTGCCGACATCTTGTCGCTGGACGTCGTCGAGCGTGGCAGCGGCTCGGCGATCGACGACCTGGTGGTCGAGCTACCGCCCGGGGCGATGCCCGACGTGTTGATCACCGCCGCCGAACGGCTCACCGGGATACGGGTGCACAGTGTGCGCCCGCACACCGGACTGCTGGATGCGCACCGCGAACTCGAGCTCATCGACCGCGTCGCGGCGGCCGGTGACCGCCAGGCCAAGCTGCAAAAGCTGGTCGACGACGCGCCCCGGGTGCTGCGGGCCAGCTGGTGCGTGGTGCTGCACGGCGAAGGGTCCGACGGCAAGTTTCGCCGGCTGGCCGGTAGCCCCGGTACACCCGAGACCGAAGTCGGTGCGGTGCCCTGGCTGCCGCTCGACCGCGCCACCGCACTGGACAACACCGCCGACTGGGTGCCCACGGTGTGGCGGGAGATCGACACCGCGCTGCTGGCCGCCCCGTTGGGTGACCCGGGCACCGCGGTCGTCTTGGGCCGCACGGGCGGCCCGGCATTTCTACCGGCCGAAGTGGCGCGGCTGGGCTATCTGGCCGGAATCGTTGCGACCCTGCTGCGCTAATCCGTGGTCGGGTCCGCCGGTCCCTCGGCCAGCAGCCTGACGAAGCCGTCCTCGTCGAGGATCGGGACCCCGAGTTCGACGGCCTTGTCGTACTTCGAGCCCGGTGCGTCACCGGCGACGACATAGGCCGTTTTCTTCGACACCGACCCGGCGGCGCGGCCGCCCCGCGCGATGATCGCCTCCTTGGCCTCATCGCGGGAGAAACCGGTCAGCGACCCCGTCACGACGATGCTGCACCCCTCCAGCGTGCGTTCGATGCTCTCGTCGCGTTCGTCGGCCATCCGCACCCCGGCGGCCCGCCACTTGTCGACGATCGCGCGGTGCCAGTCGACGTCGAACCATTCGGTGACCGCGGCGGCAATGGTGGGCCCGACGCCCTCGACCGCCGCCAGCTGCTCGGTGGACGCCGCGGTGATCGCCTCCAGGCTGCCGAATTCGGTTGCCAGCGCCCGGGCCGCGGTCGGACCGACATGGCGGATCGACAACGCCACCAACACCCGCCACAGTGGTTGGGATTTGGCCTTGTCGAGGTTGGCCAGCAGTTGCCGGCCGTTCTTGGACAGCCCACCGCCTTTGGTGGTGAACAGCTCGGTGCGCAGCAGGTCGTCTTCGGTGAGGTTGAACAGATCACCCTCGTCGGTGATGACGCCGGCGCTCAGCAACGCGGTCGCCGCTTCGTAACCCAGGGCCTCGATGTCGAAGGCACCGCGGCCGGCGACGTGGAACACCCGCTCGCGCAGCTGGGCCGGGCAGGACCGGGCATTGGGACAGCGGATGTCGACGTCGGCTTCTTTGGCCGGCGCCAGCAGGGTTCCGCATTCCGGACAGTGGGTCGGCATGACGAACTCGCGCTCGGTGCCATCCCGCAGGTCGACCACGGGCCCGAGCACCTCGGGAATCACGTCGCCGGCCTTGCGGATCACCACGGTGTCGCCGATCAGCACGCCCTTGCGCTTGACCTCCGAGGCGTTGTGCAGGGTGGCCAGGCTCACCGTGGAGCCGGCCACCTTGACCGGGGTCATGTAGGCGAACGGGGTGACCCGGCCGGTGCGCCCGACACTGACCCGGATATCGACCAGCGTGGTCTGCGCCTCCTCGGGCGGGTACTTGTAGGCCACCGCCCAGCGCGGCACCCGCGAGGTGGCGCCGAGCCGGCGCTGCAGTGCCCGGTCGTCGACTTTGACGACCACACCGTCGATTTCGTGGTCGACGTCGTGGCGGTGCTCGCCCCAGTAGGCGATGCGCTCGGCCACCGCGGCCATGCCTTCCACCCGGGCGGTGTGCGGTGAGACCGGCAGGCCCCAGGCGCTCATCGCGGTGTAGGCCTCGTGCAGGGTGGCCGGGCTGAATCCCTCGGTGTAGCCGAGACCGTGACAGACCATCCGCAGGTTGCGCCGGGCGGTGACGGCCGGGTTCTTCTGCCGCAGTGATCCGGCGGCACTGTTGCGGGGGTTGGCGAACGGCGCTTTGCCCTCGGCGACCAGCCCGGCGTTGAGGGTTTCGAAGTCCTCCAGCCGGAAGTACACCTCACCGCGCACCTCCAGCACCGCTGGGATCGGGAATTCGCTGTCGGCGGTGAGGGATTCGGGGATATCGACGATGGTCCGCGCGTTCAGCGTCACATCCTCGCCGACCCGGCCGTCACCGCGGGTGGCGCCGCTGACCAACCGGCCGTCGCGATAGACCAACCCGAGCGCCACCCCGTCTACCTTGAGCTCACACAGGTAGGTGGTGTCACCGCCGATCTCGCTGGTGACCCGGCCCGCCCACGCGGCCAGCTCATCGGGCGAGAACACGTCCTCCAGCGACAGCATCCGCTCCAGGTGCTCGGCGGGCGTGAAGTCGGTGGTGAAGCCGGCCCCGCCCACCAGCTGGGTCGGCGAGTCGGGGACGCGCAGTTCGGGGTAGGCGTCCTCGAGGGCGAGCAGCCGGTTGAACAGCTCGTCGAACTCGCTGTCGGGGATGACCGGCGCGTCTTTGATGTAGTAGCGGAACTGGTGTTCGCGCACCTCTTCGGCCAGGTCGTACCATTGCCGCCGCAGATCCGGGGTCACGCTGTCGGCCTCTGGACTCACCCCCGCAGGTTAGCTGCTGGCTACCCTGACGGCATGCCGCACCCGATCATGTATCGCGACGACGACCCTGGCCTGGCCCGGCTGCGGCGCATTGCGCTGGGCTATCCCGAAACGTTCGAGAAGATCTCTCACGGCCGGCCGGTGTTCTGCGCCCCCAAGATGTTCGCGGTCTACGGCGGCAGCAGCAAGACCACCGGGGCGATCGTCCCCTACCCCCATGCGCTGCTGGTCAAGGTCGACGAATCCGAGCGGCGGGCGCTGGAACAAGACGCCCGGTTCTTTTATCCGATGTATCTGGGGCCGTCCGGCTGGCTGGGGCTGGATTTCGGTGCGGCCCCGGTGGATTGGGACGAAGTAGGCGAGCTGGTCGACGCGTCGTTTCGGCTGGTTGCACCGCAACGGTTGATCCGGCGCCTGGACGGGGATTAGTCCTCGACTTTCTCCACGAACGCCCGCAGCCGCTCGATCGCGGCGTCCCAGCGGCGCGACAAGACGCTGAGATAGTCGCCGGCTTCGGCCAGCTGGTGCGACCGCACCGCCCAGATGCGTTCGCGGCCGCGACGACTGCTGGTGACCAGTCCCACCGTCTCCAGCACTTGCAGGTGTTTGGTCGCCGCCTGACGCGTCACCGGAATCGCGTGGGTGAGCTGCGAAGTCGAACACGGCCCGCCGTCGCAGAGGAGCCCGATGATCCGCAGCCGGTTCGGGTCGCCGAGCGCATCGAAAACCGGTGCCTCGATGCTCGTCACGCCGCCTGCAACTCCAGGTACTTGCGCACCAGCGCGACCTGATGCGCCCAACCGCCGGCGTTGGCCTCGAACGCGGTCGATCGCCGCGACGGCGGCAGTGCGTCGAAGCCGCTCTCGACGATGGTGAGCAACACCCCGTCGGGCGTCTCGGCCAGGGTGAACTCCACCAATGTTGTCGGTTCGTGGTCGGCGTCGGCGTCGGCAGCGAACGGGTGCCAGCGGTAGGCGAACCGTCGCTGCGGTTCGACCGCGACGACGTGCCAGGTTCCCCGGTTCCCGGCATGGGGTTCCTGCAGTCGGGCGACCTCGGCGTCGACGCCGGTCGGCGTGATCGTCGCGGTCACGGCCGCACCGGCGACGAACGGCCCGTCGAAGCGGACGCCGAACCACTGCCCGAACTCCCCCGAGTCGCTGATCGCGCGCCAGACCCGGTCCAGCGTCGCCCGCAGCACGACCTGCTTTTCGATTCGATCGGTACTCATATGCAACCTCCCGGTTGCCTATCAGTAGAGCAGGTCGACGGTCGATGTGCAACCTTTCGGTTGCCTTTAGATCGCCTCGGGGTCGGTCGCCAGCACCTCACCGGCCTTGCGTACCAACCCTGCCGCGGTGCGCGCCCAGGCGGCACTGGCGCCGGCCATCCCGCAGACCGGGCTGATCCCGACCCGCTCGGCCAGCACCGAACGGGCGAACCCGATCCGGTCGGTGATCGCCGCGACCGCTTTCGCCAACTCTTCGACAGCGGGCGTCCGTGCCGGGGCGAGCGCGGGAACCAACCCCATCACCACGGTGCGGCCGGAGTCGACGAAGGCACCGATCTGGTCGTAGTCGCTCGAGTCCAACGCGGTGCAGTCCAGCGCCAGCGCGGTGATGGTGCTGCGCTGCAACACATTCCACGGGAGCTTCGACGCGCAGCTGTGCACCAGTACCTCGCCGCCGATCGTTTCGGCGCAGCCGTCGAGCAGCGCGGTGGCCACCGCCTCGTCGACGGCGGGCACCGGGCTCAACGCGGTGACCCCGGCCAGCCGACCGGCGACCGCGGCGGCAAGGGACGGCTCGTCGAGCTGCACGATCACCGGGGTGTCGAGCCGCCGCGACAGGTCGGCCCGCTGCGTCTTCAGTCCCTCGGCCAGCGATGCGGCCAGGTCCCGCACCGCACCGGGGTCGGTGATGGCGCGGTGCCCGTTGGCCAATTCCAACTCGGCGGCCAAGGTCAGCGGCCCGGGCGCCTGCACCTTGACCGGCCGTCCGCCGCCGCGCAGGCCGGCGATCTCCCAGGCCTCTTCGAGGGCGTCGGTGTCCTCGGCGAGCAGGCTGACCGCGCGCCGGCTCACCGCGCCCGGGCGTGCCGCCAGCCGGTACCCGCGGGGGGCGGTGTCGATGGCGATCTCGACCAGCAGCGCGCCGGCGCGGCCGATCAGGTCCGCGCCCACCCCGCGGCCCGGGAGCTCGACCAGGTGGGCCAGGCTGCCGCCCAGCTCGCCGACCACCACCTCGGCGGCCGCGCGCGCCGACGTGCCCGGCCACGACCCCAGCCCGGTCCCGGTGGCGAAAGAAGTCACCGGGCAACCGTATTGAACTGACATCGCCCCGGCTACGGGGGGCTAGCCTTCATGAGTGAGGTTCTCGCGGCTGGTGCCCGTCTGGGCGGTGATGGCCGCGGTGGTGGGCTGCACCCGCGTGGTCGGCGGGGCGGCGCTGCCACCCGCGGGACCGCTGACGCCGGACGACGGCGTTGACCTCGGCCGGGTCATCCTCGACACGCCCCGGATGCGGGCCATCGTCGGCGCCGACGAGCAGCTGACGATCATCCCCACCATGGACTCCAGTGCACCGGCCGACATCGACGAACTCGCCGCGACCATCCCGGCACCATGCCGTTTCATCTTCGTCGAGACCGCGGTGTTCGGGGCCGCGCCGACGCGATTCCACAAGACCACCTACCAGTACCCGCCCAAGGGCGCGCTGGTTTCCGAGGGCGCGGCCGTCTACCCCGACGCCGAGTCCGCCCGTCGCGCTCTCGACGCCCTGTCAGCCACCGTCGCCGAGTGCGCCGACACCCCCGCCGGACCCGGATTGATCAGCGACTGGGCGTCCGACGAGGAGTCCCTGCGCACCCGCGCCGGAGACTGCGGCCGGGCCTACCAGGTCAAGTCAGTGGTGCTGCTGGAGGTCACCTACTGCGGATTCTCGGAGTCCGACGCCGATCTGGTGCTGGTCAACATGGCGGCCGGGATTCCGGGCTAGGGATCAGTCGGGCCGCTACGTCTCAGTCGTCGGGCCTGACCCAATGCGAACCGGAGGCGCCACCGACCTCGGGTTCGTTGACTCCGAACACGAAGGGCGCGAAAACAACCTCGCGACCGTCGGGGTCGCGATACGTCTCGGCCCCGGTCGCCGCCCAATACGGGTGGGACTCGACCGGCACGACACCTGCGGCCCGAAGACGCCTCGTCGCCGCGCCCCGTGCTGTCTCGTCGGGGAAATAGAGGCACAGCTGTTCATGCGTGTCCACCGCGACGCCGTGCGCGGCTTCGACGATTTCGAGGGTGAGAGCGGAGCCCGGCAAGCCGAATATCGCACCGTTGCTGCCATAGCTTCCGGTGAACGTCGAATACAGCGGCAGTCCGACTAAGTCGCGGTAAAACGCCACCGCCGCAGTGAAGTTGGATGAGTGTCGGGCAAATCGGATCGCGCCGATCGAGCTCAAATCTTCGGGCCAGTCCGCCATGCTCACTACCCCTGCGTGCTGGGTTACGGCCGATCCGAGGTGCCCGAGATCGTCGCGCTGGCGATCACCTCGTCGCCTCGGGCATCCGGGCGGTAACAGGCCAGGGTCTGGCCGCGGGCCACGCCGCGCAGCGGCGCCCGCAGCCGCACCTGCAGCTCCCCGCCGACGAGTTCGGCCACCGCGCCGACGGTCTCGCCGTGCGCGCGCACCTGCACTTCGCACTCGACGGGGCCCGACCACGGAGTCCCCGAGGTGAACACCGGAGCCCGCCCGGTCAGCTCCACCACGTCCAGGTCGCCGGCAGCCCCGACGGTGACGGTTCCGGTGGCCGCGTCGATGCCGGTCACGTAGCGCGGCCGGCCGTCCGGGCCGGGTCCGGCGATGCCCAGGCCCTTGCGCTGGCCGATGGTGAAGCCGTGTACCCCGTCGTGTTCGGCCAGCACGGTCCCGCCGGCGTCGACGACGGCCCCGGGCCGCACCCCGATGTGGTTGCCGAGGAAGGTACGGGTGTCACCGGTCGGGATGAAACAGATGTCGTGACTGTCGGGCTTGCTCGCCACCGCCAGGCCGCGGTCGGCTGCTTCGGCGCGGATCTGGGTTTTGGGGGTGTCCCCGACCGGGAACGCCGCGTGGCTCAACTGCTCGGCGGTCAGCACCGCCAGCACGTAGGACTGGTCCTTGTCGGCGTCCACCGCGCGGCGCAGTCGTCCGTCTTCGAGCCGGGCGTAGTGGCCGGTGGCCACCATGTCGAAGCCGAGTGCCAGGGCGCGGGCGGCCACCGCGGAGAACTTGATCTTCTCGTTGCACCGCACGCACGGGTTCGGCGTCTCGCCGCGGGCATAGGACTCGACGAAGTCGTCGATCACCTCTGTTTGGAACTGCTCGGAGAAGTCCCACACGTAGAACGGGATGCCCAGCACGTCGGCGACGCGGCGGGCGTCATCGGAGTCTTCCTTCGAGCAGCACCCGCGCGAGCCGGTGCGCAGGGTGCCCGAGTTGCGCGACAGTGCCAGGTGCACGCCGACCACGTCGTGACCGGCATCGACCATGCGGGCCGCCGCCACCGAGGAGTCCACTCCGCCGCTCATCGCGGCGACGACCTTCACCGAGCCACCTTCATCGCGCCCACTCCCGCGGCGGCCAGCATGGCGTGACGGGCCCGGTCCACCGCGCCGGGCAGCACCGCCAGCACCGCGTCGACGTCACTGTCGACGCTGGTGTGCCCCAAGGACAGTCGCAGCGATCCTCGGGCTGCGACCGGGTCGGCGCCCATCGCGGTCAGCACGTGCGAAGGCTGCGGCACACCCGCGGTGCATGCCGATCCGGTGGAGCATTCGATGCCGTTGGCGTCCAACAACATCAGCAGGGAGTCGCCCTCACAATCGGCGAAGGTGAAATGTGCGTTGCCGGGTAGCCGTTGGGTACGCGAACCGTTGACGCGGGCGCTGTCGATCCGGGTCAGTACTCCGTCGATGAGCCGGTCGCGCAGGCCCGCAACCCGGGCGGCGGTGGCCTCCAACGAGCCGACGGCGACCCGCAGCGCCGCGGCCATTCCGACGGCCCCGGCGACATCGGGTGTGCCGGAACGGATGTCACGCTCCTGTCCCCCGCCGTGCGTGAGCGGGACACAGCTCACGTCACGGCGAATCAGCAGCGCGCCGGCCCCGCACGGCCCACCGAACTTGTGGGCGGTCAGGCTCAGCGCGGACAACCCGCTGGCACCGAAATCGACCGGCAACTGCCCGACGGCCTGAACGGCATCGGAGTGCATCGGCACCCCGAACTCCGCGGCGATCGCGGCCAGTTCGGCGACCGGCAACACCGTTCCCACTTCGTTGTTGGCCCACATCACCGACACCAGCGCGACATCGTCGGCGCGGCCGCCCTCCAATTCCTCGCGCAGCGCTTCGGGTGACACCGACCCGTCGATGTCGGTGGGCAGCCAGGTGATCTCCGCGCCCTCGTGTTCGGCGAGCCAGCCCACCGAATCGAGCACCGCGTGATGCTCGATCTCGGTGGTGATGATCCGGCGCCGCCGCGCGTCGGCATCGCGGCGGGCCCAGTAGATGCCCTTGACGGCCAGGTTGTCGCCGTCGGTGCCGCCGCCGGTGAACACCACCTCCGACGGGCGTGCGCCCAGCTGGGTGGCGATGGACTCCCGGGACTCCTCCATCCGGCGGCGCGCGCTGCGGCCGGCGGCGTGCAGCGAGGAGGCATTGCCGACGGTGCCCATCACGGCCGTCATCGCCTCGATGGCCTCGGGGTACATCGGGGTGGTGGCTGCGTGATCCAAATAGACCATGACCCGGCAAGGATACCGGGCACTTCGAGTAGGGCCCGCGCTGCGGCGGGCGGGCCGGGCGGTCAACAGAAGATGCAGGCCTGGCTGGTCGGCCGCGCCCGGCACCCCACCGCCGCCTGACAGCGGGCGGCCAGGTCCCGCCGATCCGTCCCGGGCAGCTGCAGGGACGCGACGTGTACCCGTGCGACGGTGCGCCGTGCGGTGATCACCCGCCGCATCGATGCGACCAGGCTGTCATCACCGACGAAGGCCGGCAGGGTCGAGCGCGATCCGTCGTGGTGGTGATAGCTGAGTCGCAGGGGCTGCACCGGCCGCGCGGCGTCCACGGCGGCCTGGAACATCGCCGGATAAAACCGCCCGTGCGCTCGTCCGCACCAGGTGGTCCCCTCCGGGAACGCCACCACGGTGCGTCCCTCCCGCAGTCTGGCCGCCACGGCCTCGACCACCGCCGGCAGGCCGCGCAGGCTGTCCCGGTCGATCGGGATGATCCGCGTCAGGCGGGCCAGCGCTCCGATGCCGGGCCAGCGGATCAGGTCGGCGCGCGCCACGAAGGTCCCCGGCGACACCGCACCGATCACGAACACGTCCAGCCAGGACACGTGTGGGCTGACCACCAACATGCCGCGCAGGTTGCGGACCGGCCCGCCGCTCGCGGTCACCCGCACCCCGAAGCAGCCCAACACCGCCCGGCAGCAGCCGCGCCGCAGCCGGGCACCACCCGGGATCGGCACCGCCAGCAGCGGCAGCAGCGGCGCCAGCAGCACCGCCAGGGCCAGCCGCAGCGCCACCACCGCCGGGGCCAGTCGCTCGGCGCCGCCGTGCGCGCATGCCGGCGTGCAGAACGCCCGGGGCGCCCAGGCGTGTGCCACGGCCCGGGTCACGCGCCGGCGGGGCCGTCTGCGGTCGGCGATGCCGCCGACACCGACCGCAGGCGGCGCAGGTAGCGGGTATCGGCGTCGCTTCGGCACAGCAGCGCCGGGAAGTCGCCCACCCCGAAGGCGGGGTCGTGGGCCGGTTCGCCGCAGATCCGCGCCCCCAGGCGCAGGTAGCCGCGCAGCAGCGGCGGCAGCGCCGGGCGGGCCGGCGGCGCGATCTCCTCGAGGCTCTTGCCGTCGATTACCACCGGCCGATACGGCATCACCCGGTGCGGTGAGGTGTGGCGGCGCCGCACGAAGTCGCGGATACCGCGGATCTGACTGCCGGGGGCGCCCTCGCCGCACACCGGCACCGATACGCAGCCGGTGATGAAGTCGTACTGGTAGCGGTCCAGGTAGGCCAGGATCCCGGCCCACATCAACAGCACGACGGCACCGTTGCGGTGGCCCGGGCGCACCACCGCCCGGCCCATTTCGACCAGCGACGGCCGCAGCGGATCCAGCGCGCCGACGTCGAATTCGCTTGCGCTGTAAAGGCCTCCGGCGGCGATGGCCCCGGTGGGAGGCAGCATCCGGTAGCAGCCGACCAGCTCACCGGAGTCATCGTCGCGCACCAGCAGGTGCTCGCAGTATTGGTCGAATCGGTCGGCGTCTCGTCCGTCGGCACAGAGCGGCAGGGTGAATCCCGGCTCGGTGCTGAACACCTCGTACCGCATCCGCTGCGCGGCGTCGATCAAGGCGGGGTCGGTGGATACCAGTAGCGAGTAGCGCGGGGTGTTGTCGTTCGTGGTGGCGGGCTCGGGGGCGATGAGGACAGAACCGGTGCTCACACTCAAGCACGGTCGCGCAGCGATGCGGCGCAGAGGCAATCACCGCATGACATGTGGGTGCACGCTCGGTGACGAATTGTGCGCACCACCCGAATGACGGCTCAGGTGTCGAGAAACACCACGTTCTCACCGACGGGGTTGCGTGGGATGTGCAGGCTGTTGGCCGGAAAGGCGGGGTCGGCGTATCCGATACACACCCCGCACAGGATCCGGAGTTCGTCGGGGATCTCGAGCTGTTCGCGCACGATGTCGGGATACATGGCCGTGGAGACCTGCACGCAGCTGTCCACGCCTCGTTCGGTCAGGGCCAACAACAGGGTCTGCAGAAACCCTCCGACACCGACGGCGTCGGCAAATCCCAAGTCCCGATGCATACACACGATCCCGGCTACCGGGGCACGAAAGAACTCCCAGTTGCGGAGCTGGGCGTTCCACCGGCCGTCGCGGTCTTCGCGAGCGATGCCCATAGCCCCGTACACCAGTGCGCCAAGCTGCTGGCGTAACCGGTTGTGCGACTCGGGAAGTCCCCCGATCACCTTGGGCCGATTGGCGCGCGCCTCGGCAGACAGTGCCGCGACCAGACTTTCTCGGCGTGCGCCGGTGGCCAGGAACAGGTGCCAGGGTTGGATATTGGAATTCGATGGTGCCCGCATCGCCAGTGCGAGCGCCTCGTTCAGCAGTTCAACCGGGACGGGCTTGTCGGGCAGGAACATTCGCGATGAATGCCGCTGGTTGACCACGTCGTCGAAGGTGGACATCGTCCTTCCGATCTGCTCAGGCGGCTGCTCCGCCGCCGTCGGCGTGCAGGGTCGATCCGGTGATGAAGCTGGACCGCGGTGAGGCGAGGAAGAGCACTGCTTCGGCGATCTCGGTGGCTTGTGCGGTGCGCCCGAGCGGAAGAGCCCGGCCCAGCTCGTCGTTGACGTCCCCCCATTCGGCGACCACTCCCTCGGTGGCGGTCGGCCCCGGTGCAACGCTGTTGACCCGGACGCCGTGCGGCCCGAACTCGGCGGCCCAGGTGCGCGTCAGCGACTCCAATGCGGCTTTGGAGGCGCTATAACTCGACGCACCGGCAACGCCCTTGAAGGCGACCATGCTGGTGACGTTGACGATGCTGCCGCGACCGCGTCGCATCATGCCCGGCGCCAAGCCGGCGACCAGGAAATAGGCGCCGCGCACGTTGGTGTCGAACGTCGAGGTGAACGACGCCACGTCCTGCTCCACGGTCAGCGCCCCGGGGAAACTGGCGGCGTTGTTGACCACGATGTCGACGCCGCCGTCGCCGCATTGCCGCACCAACGATCTCACCGAATCGAGGTCGGCAAGATCGGCGGGCACGAATCGCACCCCGGCACCGAGTTCGGCGACGGCGGCGGCGCCACGTTGTACCGAGCGGCCGGTGATGATCACCTGAGCTCCGTGTCGCGCCAGCAGCCGTGCGGATTCGAGCCCGATGCCCGCGGTCCCGCCGGTCACCAAGGCGGTCTGGCCGGCCAGCTCGTTCACTGGTTCGCCAGCCAGTCGGCCAGACGGGTGGTCGCCAGGGTCGCGTCGTCGCCGGTGACCAGGCCGGTGTCGCCGACCTTGGTGCCGAAGTAGACCGCCGCCGGGTCGACGACGATCGGAAGGCTCTCCCCGCGGTGGGCCAGTGCCAGGGCCGCCATGTCGCCGAAGGTCATCTTCTCCGGGCCGCCGACGTTGACGATCCCGTCGACCGGGGCGGCCTGGGCGGCGCGGGCCACCTCGGCGGCCACGTCGGCGCCGGCGATCGGCTGGATCAGACCTTCGGGCACCCTGACTTCGCCGTTGACGGTCAGCGACGCGGTGATGGCGTCGGCGAACTCGTGAAACTGGGTGGCACGGACGATCGTGTAGGACAGTCCGGACTCGGCGATGATGCGCTCTTGGGCGACCTTGGCCCGCATATAGCCGCTGTCGGGCAGGCCGTCGCAGTTCACGATGGACAGCGCGACGTAGTGACCGACATCGGCGGCCTTGGCCGCGGCCACCAGGTTGGTGGCGGACTTGGTGAAGAACTCCAGCACCGGGCCGTCGGCGAAGTCGGGCGAGTTGACCACGTCGACCAGCACGTCGGCACCCGAGAGGGCTTCGGCCAGTCCACTGCCGGTCAGCACATCGACACCGGTATTGCGGGCGGCTGCCACGGTCTCATGGCCGGCAGCCCGCAGCAGCTCGACGACCTTGGAACCGATCTGCCCGCTGGCGCCTATCACAGTGATCTTCATTCTCGACACATCCTCTCTGCACACGGTTTCGATACCTCGACACTGGCACCGCAGCGCCGTGGGGGAACCCCGGAAAATCCGTAGTCTGAGCGGGCGACTCCGGGGTCGGGACCCGGCTCAGCGCCCGACGGCGGTGTCGCGCAGCTCCCGGCGGGAGCGGATGCCCAGCTTGGCGAAGACCTTGCGCAGGTGCCATTCGACGGTGTGGGCGCTGATGAACAGCTGCGCCCCGATCTCGGCATTGGTCAAGCCGGCACCGGCCAGCTCGGCGATCTGCTGCTCCTGCGGTGTCATCACGTCACCGCCGGCCACGGCCCGGCCGCTGACCTTCTCCCCGAGCGCCTGCAGTTCGCGGCGGGCGCGCTGCGCGAACGCCTGCGCCCCGAATCCGGTGAACATCTCGTGCGCCGTGCGCAGCTGCGTTCGGGCATCGCCGCGCCGCTTCTCCCGACGAAGCCATTCCCCGTATACCAGGTGTGCGCGCGCCGACTCCACGGCGATCCGGGTTCTCCCCAGCCGCTCAACGGCCTCGACATAGTGGTCCTCGACGGTCGACCCTTCGCCCAGCAGCGCCCGCGACCGGGCCAGCACACCCAGCCCCCAGTCCGTTCCGCTCACCGTGGTTCGTTCCTCGAGCTGCGCCAGCGCGTCCGCGGCCAGCGACGGCTCGCCGGCACGCACACCGGACTCCACCAGTTCGACCTGGTTCCACCCGTAGATGCCGAGATCTTCGTAACCGCCCGTCCGGCGCAGCGCCTCCACCGCCGACTGGTAACGGCCCAGCCCGTTGTACAACACCGCGGCGGCGTAGCCGATCAGGGCGATGATCCGGCCCTCCCCGCGGGCGGCCCCGCTGCGTTCGGCGGTGTCGATCAGCACGCGTGCCTCGGTTTCCTCGCCCGTCCACGCGGCCAGCGCCAACGCGTGGTAGCGCACCGGAGCCTGACCGGCCGCTGCGGTCAACGCGTCGGTGTCGGCGATCAGCGCCCGTGCCGCGCTGAATTCACCCGCCTGCACGTGAACGCCGGCCCGCGTCGCCAACGCGGTGGGCAGCATGCCCAGCGCGCCACTGTCGGTCGCGACCCGCACCGCGTCGTGGGCGATCCGATACCAGGACTCGTCGTCCCACAGGTCGTGTACGGCGGCTTCGTATCCGACCGGAAACGCTTGCCAGGACCAGGAGTCCGGGGTGAGCGCGGTGACCGCCGCGCGCAGCGGCACCACACCGGCCCGCGGGCCCGCACTGATGCGGGTGGTCAACGCCCGCAACAACAGATCGGCCGGCCGGTCCGAGTCATGCGGCGAGCCGACCGCCAGTACCGCCGCGGTGTGGTTGCGTACGTGTTCCCCGAACGCCCGGCCGGCGTACATCGCGGCGCTGACCGCCTCCAACAACGTCTCCTGCGCCATTGCCGGATCAAGCGACTCCAAATGACTTGCCGCACTGAAGAACTGGTGAACCGAATCGAGAATGACGCGGGCGTGCCCGCTGCCGCGCCCCTGGGTGAAGCCCAATTGCGCCCGCATCCGGGCCAGCCGGGCGCGCTGCAGCTCGTCCAACGGCGCCAGCTCGGCGATGGCCAGCAGCTCACCGGCGGCATCGATTTCGCCCACGGTGCGTTTGATCTCGGCGGCATTGAGCGCGCGGGACCCTCGCCGCATCGCGTCGGGAGTGAGTTCGGTCGCGCGAGCCAGGAACGCCGCCGCGGCAGCGGTACCACCGCGCAGCGCCGCCCGGTCGGCGGAGCGTTCCAGCTCCGCGGCGACCGATTCGTCGGCGCCGGCCGCGGCGTGCGCACGATGCCATGCGCGCCGGTCCGGGTCGTGCGCCGGGTCGGTGGCCTGCGCCAACGCGCGGTGGGCCGCCCGGCGGTCCTGAAGCTGCGCCGCACGGTAGATCGCCGAGCGCACCAGCGGGTGGCGAAACCGCACCCGCGCACCGACTTCGATCAGGCCCGCCTCCTCGGCCGGGGCCATCGCCTCGGCGGTCAGGCCCAGTACCCGCGCGGCCCCCAACAGCAGCGCCACATCCCCCACCGGCTCGGCGGCAGCGACCAGCATCAGCCGTTGGGTGTCATCGGGCATGGCGCGAATCCGGCTCAGATAGTTGCGTTCGATCTGGCCGGCCACCGGCACCACGTCCGGCCGGTAGTAGCCCCCGGCCAGCTCGGCCGCAGACAGGTCCCGCGGCAACTCCAGCAGTGCCAGCGGATTACCGTGGGTTTCGGCGACGATCCGGTCGGCGACCTGGGGATCGATCCGGCCCGGCAACGCCGATTCCAGCAGGGCACGTGCCTCGGTGTCGGGCAGGCCACGCAGCATGAGCTTCGGCAGCCCGGTCAGGCCGTCAACGGGATGGCGCAGCGCGCACACCAGCACGATGGGTTCGGCCAGCAGCCGGCGCGCCACGAATCCCAAGGTCTGAGCCGAGACCCGGTCCAGCCACTGGGCATCGTCGATGAGGCAGAGGACCGGTTGCCGGCCGGCCTTCGCGGCCAGCAGCCCGAGCACCGCCAATCCGACCAGAAACCGGTCGGGGGTGGCTCCGGTGCTCACACCGAACGCGATGTCCAACGCGGTGCGTTGCGGCTCGGGTAGCTGCTCCAGGCTCTCGGCGAGCGGTGCGCACAGCTGTTGCAACCCGGCGAAGGCGAGTTCCATGTCGGACTCCACGCCGGCCGCCCGGACCACATGGAAATCCGGAGCGGATTCGACCAGGTCGTCCAGCAGCGCCGTCTTTCCGATACCGGCCTCACCGCGCAGCACCAGCACCTGACTACTGCCGGTTCGGGCAGCGGCGAGCAGGTCGCGCAGTCGGCTGCGTTCGACGTCCCGACCACGCAGCCCGCCGGGCTCCCCGGCAGACGCGAAAGCCCCCGACACGTCAGACGTGCGGGGGCTTTTGCGTCTGCTCACGCAGAAGAAATTAACCCTTGCGGGCCTTGACCGCCTCGGTCAGCTGCGGGGCGACCTTGAACAGGTCCCCGACAATGCCGTAATCGGCGATCTCGAAGATCGGCGCTTCCTCGTCCTTGTTGACCACCACGATGGTCTTGGACGTCTGCATGCCGGCCCGGTGCTGGATCGCGCCGGAGATGCCCAACGCGATGTAGAGCTGCGGCGAGACCGTCTTGCCGGTCTGGCCGATCTGGAACTGGCCCGGGTAGTAGCCCGAGTCCACCGCGGCACGCGAGGCGCCCACGGCCGCACCGAGCGAGTCGGCCAGCTCCTCGACCACCGAGAAACTCTCGGCGCTGCCGACGCCGCGGCCGCCGGCCACCACGATGGGGGCCTCGGTGAGCTCCGGACGGTCACCGGCCACCGCAGGCTCACGCGAGGTGATCTTGGTGGCGTTCTCGGCGGCTGCGGGCACCTCCACGGTGACCTGCTCGCCGGCACCGGCGCTCGGGGCCGGCTCGACGGCGCCCGCCCGCACGGTGATCACCGGGGTCTCGCCGGTGGGCTCGGCGTCGACGGTGTAGGCACCACCGAAGATGGAGTGCACCACCTTGGCGCCTTCTTTGACCTCGACCACGTCGACCAGCAGACCGGATCCGATCCGGGCTGCCAGCCGGCCGGCGACCTCCTTGCCGTCGGCGTTGGCGGCGATCAGCACCGCTGCCGGGGTCGCCGATTCGGTCAGCGCGGCCAGGACGTCGACGGTCGGGGTGACCAGGTAGTTCTCCACCACGTCGGACTCGGCGACGTAGATCTTCGCGGCGCCGGCCTCCTTCAGCCCGTCGACCAGCGGGGCGGCGGTGCCCGGGGCACCGACGACGACCGCGGACGGCTCGCCGAGCACACGCGCGGCGGTGATCAATTCGGAGCTGACCTTCTTCAGGGCTCCTTCGGCGTGCTCGACGAGCACCAGTACTTCAGCCATGTTTGTCTTCGTCTCTCTCTAAGTCCGGGGATCGCCTAGATGATCTTCTGAGCAACCAGGTACTCGGCGATCTTGGTGCCGCCGTCGCCCTCGTCGGTCACCTTCTCGCCGGCGGTCTTCGGCGGCTTCGGCGTCGAAGCGGTCACCTTGGAACCGGCGTTGGCGACACCGACCTCATCGGCCTCGACCCCGATCTCGGCCAGGGTGAGCACGGTGACTTCCTTCTTCTTGGCGGCCATGATGCCCTTGAAGGACGGGAAGCGCGGTTCGTTGATCTTCTCGTTGACGCTCACCACCGCCGGAAGCGAGGCCTCCAGGGTGAACACGCCGTCGTCGGTCTCGCGCTCGCCGGTGACCTTGCCGCCCTCGACGGTCAGCTTGCGCAGGTGGGTCAACTGCGGCAGGCCCAGGTACTCGGCGATGATGGCCGGAACCGCGCCGCCGACACCGTCGGTGGACTCGTTGCCGGCGATGACCAGCTCGGTCCCCTCGATGGCACCCAGCGCCCGGGCCAGCGCCCAAGCGGTCTGCACCACGTCGGAGCCCTTCATGCCGTCGTCGAGGAGGTGCACGGCCTTGTCGGCGCCCATCGACAGCGCCTTGCGGATGGCCTCGGTGGCCCGCTCGGGACCGGCGGTCAGCACGGTGACGGTGCCCTCCGCGCCTTCGCGCTCACGGATCAGCAGCGCCTCTTCGACGGCGCGCTCGTTGATCTCGTCGAGCACGGCGTCGGCGGCGTCGCGATCCAGCGTGAAGTCATCGTCGCTGAGCTTGCGCTCCGACCAGGTGTCTGGGACCTGTTTGATCAGGACCACGATGTTCGTCATGAGTGTGGTTCGTCCTCCTCGAAGGGGTCCTGCAGCGGCCGGCCACAAGACTTGGGTCACGATTCACGCAGCCGCACAAACATGTTACTCATCGGTAACTTAGTGCGGTTCGCCTGTACAGAGTAGCGGGTCGTGATAGAGCCACCACGGGGTAGCCGGTTCGTAGACGGCGCCGTTAGCGTTAGCCTGCCTGTGCAATGAAATCTACTGAGGGTCCCGACTCCCCCGCCGACACCACCCTGATGCTGACGGGCGAGCGCACCATTCCCGGGCTCGACGTCGAGAACTACTGGTTCCGCCGTCACGAGGTGGTCTACCGCCACCTGGCCCCGCGCTGCGCCGGCCGCGACGTACTCGAGGCCGGCTTCGGCGAGGGTTACGGCGCCGACCTGATCGCCCAGGTGGCGCGTCGGGTGATCGGTGTGGACTACGACGACGCCGCGGTGGCGCACGTGCGGGCCCGTTACCCCCGGGTGGAGGCGGCGCAGGGCAACCTGGCCGACCTGCCGGTGCCCGACGCCGCCGTGGACGTCGTGGTCAACTTTCAGGTCATCGAGCACCTGTGGGACCAGGCTCAGTTCATCACCGAATGCGCCCGGGTGCTGCGCCCCGGTGGGCTGCTGATGATCTCGACGCCCAACCGGATCACCTTCTCCCCCGGCCGCGACACCCCGATCAACCCGTTCCACACCCGCGAGCTCAATGCCGCGGAGCTGACCGAGCTGCTGGTCGGCGGCGGGTTCGAAATGGACGCGATGCTCGGTGTCTTTCACGGTCCCACGCTGCGCGAGATGGACGCCCGGCACGGCGGCTCGATCATCGACGCCCAGATCGAACGCGCGGTCGCCGACGCGCCCTGGCCGGCCGAACTGCTGGCCGACGTCGCCGCCGTGACCAGTACAGATTTCGACATCCTCCACGCCACCGAACGCACCATCGACGACAGCTTGGACCTGGTGGCGATCGCGGTGCGGCCGTGAGCGAAAAGCCCTCGGTGCCGGGCCTGTTCACCCTGGTGCTGCACACCCACCTACCGTGGCTGGCGCACCACGGCCGCTGGCCCGTCGGTGAGGAGTGGCTCTACCAATCCTGGTCGGCGGCCTACCTGCCGCTGATGCGGGTGCTGCGGACGCTGGCCGCCGAGGGTCGGCGAAACCTGCTCACCCTCGGGGTGACGCCGGTGGTCGCCGCCCAGCTCGACGACCCGTACTGCCTGGACGGCATGCACCACTGGCTGGCGAATTGGCAGCTGCGCGCCACCGAGGCCACCACCCTGCCGGACCTGCGCGACTTCGGCCGGCATCAGTGCGCCGCAGCCGAGCAGGCCCTCGAGGACTTCGCGCTGTTGTGGCGGCACGGTGCCAGCCCGCTGTTGCGCGAGCTGGCGCAGGCCGGCACGGTCGAGCTGCTCGGCGGCCCGCTGGCCCACCCGTTCCAGCCCCTGCTGGCCCCCCGGCTGCGTGAGTTCGCGCTGCGTGAGGGCCTGGCCGATGCCCGGGCGCGGCTGGCCTACACCCCCACCGGGATCTGGGCGCCCGAATGCGCCTACGCTCCCGGCCTCGAGCACGGCTACGCCGCGACCGGGGTGTCGCACTTCATGGTCGACGGGCCCTCGCTGCACGGCGACACCGCGCTGGGCCGCCCGGTCGGTGAGACCGACGTGATCGCGTTCGGCCGCGACCTGCAGGTCAGCTACCGGGTGTGGTCGCCAAAATCCGGGTACCCGGGACACGGCGCCTACCGCGACTTTCACACCCACGACCACCGCACCGGGCTGAAGCCGTCGCGGGTCACCGGCCGCAACGTCGACCCCGAGCACAAGGCGCCCTACGACCCGCTGCGCGCCGACGCCGCGGTCGACGCCCACGTCGCCGATTTCGTCGAAGTGGTCCGCAACCGGCTCAGCAGCGAATCCGAGCGGATCGGCCGCCCCGCCCATGTGGTCGCCGCCTTCGACACCGAACTGTTCGGCCACTGGTGGTACGAGGGACCGCTGTGGCTGGCCCGGGTGTTGCGCGCACTGCCGGAGGCCGGGGTCCGCGTCGGCACCCTGTCGGACGCGATCAGCGCCGGGTTCGTCGGCGACGCGGTCGACCTGCCGCCCGGCTCGTGGGGTTCGGGCAAGGACTGGCAGGTGTGGTCCGGCGAACAGGTCGCCGACCTGGTGCAGTTGAACACCGAGGTGGTCGAGACCGCGCTGGGCGCCGTCGACAAGGCGCTGTCCCAGACGGCGGCGCCGTCGGGCCCGGCGCCGCGCGACCGGGTCGCCGACCAGATCCTGCGGGAGGCGCTGCTGACGGTGTCCAGCGACTGGCCGTTCATGGTGAGCAAGGACTCCGCCGCCGACTACGCCCGCTACCGGGCGCAGCTGCACGCCCACGCCACCCGGGAGATCGCCGATGCGCTGGCCTCGGGGCATCGCGACGTGGCCGAACGGCTCGCCGACGGCTGGAATCGGGCCGACGGCCTGTTCGGTGCCCTGGATGCCCGTAGGCTGCCACGGTGACCCCCCGCCTCCGGCCCTCGCACCACGAAGGTGCGCGTCAGAACGGACTCGCCGCGTGAAGATCCTGATGGTGTCGTGGGAATACCCACCGGTGGTGATCGGCGGGCTGGGCCGGCACGTCCACCACCTGTCCACCGCACTGGCCGCCGCCGGTCACGACGTCGTGGTGCTGGCCCGCCGACCTTCGGGCACCGACCCCAGCACCCACCCCCTGTCGGACGAGATCAGCGAGGGCGTGCGGGTCGTCGCCGCGGCCCAGGATCCCCACGAGTTCTCCTTCGGCGAAGACATGATGGCCTGGACCCTGGCGATGGGTCACTCCATGGTGCGCGCCGGGCTGTCGTTGAAGACCGACGGCGGGCAGACCTTGTGGCGCCCCGACCTGGTGCACGCCCACGACTGGCTGGTGGCACACCCGGCGATCGCCCTGGCCGAATTCTATGATGTGCCTTTGGTTTCCACGATCCACGCCACTGAGGCCGGACGGCACTCCGGCTGGGTGTCGGGCCGGCTGAGCCGTCAGGTGCACGCGGTGGAATCGTGGCTCGTTCGCGAATCCGACTCCCTGATCACCTGTTCGGCCTCCATGCGCGACGAGATCACCGATCTGTTCGGCCCAGGGCTGGCCGAAACCACCGTGATCCGCAACGGCATCGATGCCGCACGTTGGCCGTTCGCCCGCCGCCGGCCCCGCACCGGCCCGCCGGAACTGCTGTTCGTCGGGCGGCTCGAATACGAGAAGGGCGTACACGACGCCATCGCGGCGCTGCCGAGGATCCGGCGGGCCCACCCGGGAACCACGCTGACCGTTGCCGGTGACGGAACACAACAGGACTGGCTGATCGAGTGCGCCCGAAAGCACCGGGTGCTCAAGGCGACCCGGTTCGTGGGGCGGCTGGACCATGACGAACTCCTGGCACAGCTGCATTCCGCGGACGCCGCCGTGCTGCCCAGCCACTACGAGCCTTTCGGGCTGGCCGCGCTGGAGGCTGCCGCCGCCGGTACCCCGCTGGTGGCATCGAACGTCGGTGGCCTCGGGGAGGCCGTGATCGACGGCGATACCGGTATGTCGTGCCCGCCGCGCGACGTGCCGGCCCTGGCCGCGGCGGTGTGCGCGGTGCTCGACGATCCGGTCGCGGCCCAGCACCGCGCCGTGGCGGCCCGGGACCGGCTCAGCGCCGACTTCGACTGGCACACCGTCGCCGAGGAGACCGCGCAGGTGTATCTGGCCGCCAAACGACGCGAACGCGAACCGCAGCCGCGCCGACCGATCATCGAGCACGCGCTCCCGGACCGGTAACCCCGCGCGTGTGGGACCGTATCGCGGCAGTAGTCACGCACCGTCGTTCGTGGCTGGTCGCACTTGCGGTCCTCGCCGCCGCCGCCGCGCTGATGGCGTTGGGCGGCCAGAACAGCGACGCCACCACATCCCCCGCGCTGCTGCCCGACTCCGCGGAGTCCGCCGCGGCCGCCGCGGCGCAGCGCGGGTTCCCGGGCGGTGATCAGGCGGCCGCGATCCTGGTCGTGACGCGCCACGACGGCGCGGCGTTGACCGAGCCCGACCTGGCGGCGGTCGGGCAAGCACGCGAGCGGATGCAGCAGGTTCCGCAGGCACTGCCCGGCGCGACGGCTCCGACAGCGGTCTCCGCCGACGGCAAGGCGGCGATCGCCACCGCGCAGTTGAGCACCGCACTGTCCGGATTCGAGCTTCGCGACGCCGTTGCGGCGCTGCGGTCGGCGGTGACCGACGGGTTGCCCGGTCCGCTCACCGGCCACGTCACCGGCGGCCCCGCGTTCGGCGCCGATATCGCCGATGCCTTCTCCGGCGCCAACATCACCTTGCTGGTGGTGACCGCGCTGGTGGTGGCCCTGCTGCTGATCGTCACCTACCGTTCACCGGTGTTGTGGCTGCTACCGCTGCTGGTGGTCGCGTTCGCCGACCGGGTCGCCACCGTGGTCGGCAGCCTGGTCGCCGAGGCGGCCGGGGTCACCTTCGACGGCTCGACATCCGGGATCACCAGCGTGCTGGTGTTCGGCGCCGGAACCAATTACGCACTGCTGCTGATCTCCCGCTACCGCGAAGAGCTGCGCCGTCGCGGCGACCACCGCAGCGCACTGTATGCCGCCGTGCGTGCCGCCGGCGCGGCGATCGTGGCCAGCAACGCCACGGTGGTGCTGGCGCTGCTGACCCTGATCGCCGCGAGCATTCCCAGCACCCGCAGCCTGGGGATCTGCGCGGCCTGCGGTCTGGTGGTGGCGGCCGTGTTCGTGCTGCTCGTTCTCCCCCCACTGCTGGCGTTGTGCGGACGAAACATCTTCTGGCCGTTCATCCCCCGTGTCGGCGAGAATGCGACGGACACCGGCTGGCGCCGGATCGCCGATGCGGTCGGCCGCCGGCCGGTCCCGGTCTGCGTTGTCGCGGTGGTGCTGCTGGCGCTGTTGACCGCCGGGCTGTTCGGCACCCGGATCGGTCTTTCCCAAACCGAACAGTTCCGGGTCCGCGCCGACTCGGTGACCGGGTTCCAGACATTGGCCGAGCATTTCCCGGGCGGGGCCTCCGACCCGACGGTCGTCATCGGAGCCACTTCCCGCACGGCACAGCTGCGCGGCGCCATCACGCGGGTCCCCGGGGTGAGCTCGGCGGCCCCCACCGGGCTGTCGCCGGCCGGCTCGACTCGGTGGTCGGTCGTCATCGACGCCGCACCGTCGACCGACAGGGCATTCGACACCGTCACGGCACTGCGAGATTCGGTCCACGCCGCCGATCCCGGGGCACTGGTGGGCGGCGCCGACGCCCAAGCACTCGACATCCGCGACGCCGCAGACCGCGACCGCCGGGTGTTGATCCCGGCGATCCTGGTGGTGGTCCTGCTGGTGCTCTACGCGCTGCTGCGCGCCGCGCTGGCCCCGCCGGTGCTGGTCGCCGCGACCGTACTCAGCGCGCTGGCCGCACTCGGGCTGGGTGGCTGGGCCAGCATCCACCTGTTCGGATTCCCCGCCCTGGACAACAGCACGCCGCTGTTCGCGTTCCTGTTCCTGGTCGCGCTGGGCGTCGACTACACCATCTTCCTGGTGACTCGTGGCCGTGAGGAGAGCGCCGAGCACGGCACCCGCGACGGGATGGTGGCCGCGGTCGCCGCCACCGGCGGTGTGATCACCAGCGCCGGAATCGTTCTGGCGGCGGTGTTCTGCGTGCTCGGCGTGCTGCCGCTGATCGTGCTGACCCAGTTGGGCATCATCGTCGGGATCGGGATCCTGCTGGACACCTTCGTGGTCCGCACCCTGGTCATCCCGGCGTTGTTCACCGTGATCGGCGACCGGATCTGGTGGCCGAGCAGACCTGCGGGTGTCCGCGAATGAGAAGCCGCGCCGCGATTCTGCGGCGCTACGGCGCCCCGTGGTCGGTCGAGGAATTCGAGCTCGATCCGCCGCGTGCCGGCGAGGTCCTGGTTCAGCTGGCGGCAGCGGGACTGTGTCATTCCGACGAACACATCCGCCGGGGGCACCTGGCCGCCCCGTCGCAGCAGGCGCCGACGGCCCCGACCATCGGCGGCCACGAGGGCTCCGGGGTGGTCGTCGAGGTCGGCGACGGGGTCACCGACCTGTCCCCCGGCGATCACGTGGTGACCTCGTTCGTCGCGGTATGCGGCCGATGCCGTTGGTGTGCTTCGGGAATGGAGTACATCTGTGACGTCGGCGCGGGAACGATGCTGCCCGGCATGCCCACCGACGGGACCTTTCGGCACCACGACCGCGACGGGCGGGATCTGGCGCACGTGTCGAAGATCGGGGCATTCGCCGAGCACACCGTCGTGGCAGCGGCTTCGCTGGTCAAGATAGAACCGCAGCTGCCGCTGCTGCCCGCCGCCCTGCTGGCCTGCGCGGCGCCCACCGGATACGGCTCGGCGGCCTATCGCGCCGGGGTGCGCGGCGGAGACACGGTCGTGGTCATCGGGGTGGGCGGTATCGGCGTGGCCGCCGTGCAGGGGGCCCGTATCAACGGGGCCGTCCGGATCATCGCGGTGGATCCGGTGGCGTTCAAACGGGAGTCGGCACTGGCGTTCGGCGCCACCCACGCCGCGGCCACCGCGGGCGAGGCCTTCGCTCTGGTCGCCGATCTGACCCGTGGAGTGATGGCCGACGCCGTGGTGGTGTCCCCGGCGGTGATCGCCGACACCGATATCGAAGACGCGCTGCGGCTGACCCGCAAGGCGGGGACCTGCGTGCTGACCGGAATGTCGGCGCAAGGCACCCGAACGGGTCTGGATCCGCAGGATCTCGTGCTGATGAACAAGACCTTGTGCGGCACGGTCTTCGGGTCGTGCAATCCGCGGACCGACATCCCGCTGCTGGCCACACTGTATGCGGCGGGACGACTGCGACTCGACGAGATGATCACCAAGCGTTACCGGCTCGACGACATCAACGACGCCTACGCCGATCTGGCTTCCGGCTCGTTGGTCAGGGGCGCCATCGACTTCGGCCTCGATTCGGCGACCGCTATCGGGTGACGGCGAGCCCGTCAAAGGTCCCGGCACTTCTCCAGGAGCGCAGGATGTCGGCGTATTCGGTTGGACTGCCGAAGAAGAAGCTGTCCTGGCGCAGCCGCGCGTTGGCATGGCCCTCGCGGTTGTAGTAGCCGGGGGTGCACGTCTCTCGCCGGCCGGCGATGAACTCGGAGCGCGACACCACGGTGTCGACCCAGCGTTGTTCGGCGTCCGCGGTGGCCTCCAGCGTGGTGATCCCCTGCTGCAGCGCGTGGGCGATCACCCAGGCCACGTGGCGGGACTGGGTGTCGATCAAATAGGGGAAGTTCACCGTGAACCCGGATTGGGCGATGCTCTCGATGAAACAGTTCGGGAAGCCATGGGTGTGCAGACCGTGGAAGGTGCGCACCCCGTCGGCCCACCTGTCGGTCAGGCTCACGCCGTCGCGGCCGACGACCTCGAATCCGGTGCGTCGGCAATAATCGGTGCCCACCTCGAAGCCGGTCGCGAAAACCAAGCAGTCAAGCCGGTATTCGGTACCGTCGACCACCGCCCCGGCGCGGGTGATCCGCTCGACGCCGCGCCCGCGGGTATCGACCAGGGTGACGTTGTCACGGTTGAAGGCCTGCAGGTACTCGTCGTGGAAGCAGGGCCTTTTGCAGAAGTAGCCGTACCAGGGTTTGAGGGCTTCGGCGGTGGCCGGATCGGTCACCAACTCCTCGACCCGGCTGCGGATCTCCTCCATCTTGGCGAAGTCGGCGAGCTCGGCACGAACGGATTCGTCCAGGACGGCGCCGTCACCGCTGACGATCGGCAACTTCTTGGTGAGGCTGGTCCAGGCGTCATCGACCAGGTCCTCGTCGGCGTGACCGCCGGCGGTGAGGATCTGGAAGTTCTCCATGCGCCGCCGCTGCCAGCCTGGCTGCAGCTCCGCTGCCCACGTCGGGTCGGTGGGCCGGTTACCCCGCACGTCCACCGTGGACGGTGTGCGCTGGAAGACGTACAGCTGCCCTGCCGCCTCGGCCAGCCGTGGCACGCACTGGATCGCCGTGGCACCGGTACCGATGATCCCGACCTGCTTGTCGCCCAGCCACTCCAGCGCGGTGCCGGTGTAGTGGTAATCCCACCGACTGGTGTGAAACGCCCGGCCGGAGAATTCGTCGATCCCCGGGATGCCCGGCAGCTTCGGTTTCTGCAGGTATCCGTTGGCCATCGACACGAATCGGGCCCGGATCGCATCTCCCCGGTTCGTGGCGACCACCCAGCGTGATGCCGCGGGGTCCCAACGGATTTCGAGAACTTCGGTCTGCAGGCAGGCGTCCCGGTACAGG
>Ga0182736_1000798_pt1 | contig 39559 bp, 37 predicted proteins | sample eDN5th30CKraftBY_FD_128882 | JGI IMG/M metagenome (GOLD analysis project Ga0182736, IMG submission 128882) | Enriched backyard soil microbial communities from Emeryville, California, USA - eDNA 5th pass 30_C Kraft BY (version 2) (version 2) | ecosystem: Environmental > Terrestrial > Soil >... | reverse complement strand
GCCTTGCCTCGCCAGCGGCAAGCCGATAGAAGAACCGCCGTGGTGACGGGCGCGTAGCTCAGCGGGAGAGCACTACCTTGACATGGTAGGGGTCACAGGTTCGATCCCTGTCGCGCCCACCACTCGTTCTCCCATTTCAGAGATTTTGGTCGTCTTGCGATAAAAGCCCGCGAATGGCGGGCTTTCTTGGCTACGATCTTTGCGAGAGCGGTCTCTGCGGTGTGTTTGCGCGCATTTCCGGCCTCAGTCTCCGGCACCAGAATTCCTGTTCCAAACAGGCAGGGCAGATCGTCTGGTTGAACCCGGAGGAGGTCCGACGGGCGACGATGTGATAGCCGGAATACTACAGCAGTCTTATCGGTACGCAGTTATCATTGAGCGGGGGGCGTGAGTCCCAAGCGCGTGAACTGCTGCGACCATTCGGCGGGTGCATCGCGCAGGCGCGCGACACCGATGCCGCGTGGCAGCCGGCCGTCGAGGGTAGCCTGGACGAGCGCAGGTGCGGTGAAGGCCATCGAGATCGTCATCTGGACATGACGAATGCTGCATTTGTGGCGGGTCGCGATGTCAGCAACGTCGGCGCCGGATACAACCTCGTCGAGCCAAGTGCGGCCGCGCGCAATGGCCCGTAGCAACGCTGCTTTACGTTCGGCCTTGATCGGCCGTGTCGTCTCGCGCCGCGTGGACGGTGGCAACAGTAGTTCTCTGAACTTCTTGCCGCGCGGCTTGGACCATGATGCAGAGAGGATGACCGGATCAACGATATCGTCGCTACGACATTCAGAACGGAGATGATCACCATCATTGATGCTGGAGTGGTCGGATCGCTTGAGATGGATGGTGATCTCACGTTTGCTGACAACGATCCGCTCGATATAGGCTGAGATCAGCTCTCGGTCGTTTGTGTGGCTGACAGCAATAATGGCCTGTGCCAGGTGCCGCTTGAGCGTCTTGATGACGATGGCCTCGATGTCGTTGGCCGGAACCCGTGGTTCTGAGCCAGCAGGGACCTTGGTCTGGCCACGCAGGCGTGGTTCGGAGACATAGTACCAATAGCGGACATGACCTCTGATGCTGTAGTTGGGGATCATCGGGTAGCCAGCGTCGTCATAGATCCGTCCTGACAAGAGCTTGTCAGTCGGAATGCGGGATCGGGTCCGATGCTGCCATTGCTCGGTCAGTCTGGCCTGGACGGCGTCAAACAAGGGTCGGTCCAGCAGGGGCGGCTGGGGACCGGGGCAGATTTCTCCTTTGAATCTGACGTCACCGACGTAGAACGGGTTGCGCAACATCTGGAACAGCATGCCCTGCCGGAACGGCACGCCGCCTCGGGAAGCTCCGGTCGACAGCCGGCGCAGCTTGGTCCGGAAGCCACGTTCTTCCAGCTCCGGGATGAGCTGGTTGACGCTGCCGACCTCCAGATAGCGCTGGAAAATGGTCCGGACCTGCTCGGCTTCTTCTTCCACGATCAGGAGTTTGCCGTCCTTCAACTCGTAGCCCATCGGCACCATTCCGCCGACCCAGAGGCCCTTGCGCTTGGAGGCCGCCACCTTGTCCCGGATTCGTTCGGACGTAACCTCCCGCTCGAACTGGGCAAAGGACAGCAGGACGTTCAGGGTCAGTCGTCCCATGGACGTGGTGGTGTTGAACTGCTGGGTGACCGAGACAAAGGACACCCCATGGGCGTCGAACAGCTCCACCAGCTTGGCGAAGTCGGCAAGGGAGCGGGTCAGCCGATCGACCTTATAGACCACGATCACATTGATCCGGCGGGCCCGAACATCCGCCAGCAGGCGCTGGAGTGCTGGGCGGTCGGTCGAGCCGCCGGAGAAGCCGCCATCGTCGTAACGGGTCCGGAACAAGGTCCAGTGGGCATGGGCCTGACTGCGGATATAGGCGGAAGCCGCATCATGCTGGGCATCCAGGGAGTTGAACTCTTGATCCAGCCCGGAATCTGTCGACACCCGGGTATAGATCGCACACCGGACCGTCTGGCTCGTCCCGGTCATGACGCGGATCCCCCAGCCGGTTTCTTGTCCCGGAGGCCGAAGAAGCGGGGTCCATTCCATTTGGTGCTGGTGATGGCGAAGGCAATGGCGGAGAGGTTGGGGAAGATCTGGCCTTCCCAGGCGAACCCGTTCTCCACCGCCATGACCCTGTGCCGCTGTCCGTTCCATTCCCGGGTCAGGACGGCACCCGCAGGAAGCTCCTGGCGGCGCTGGTCGTAGGTTTGCGTCAGGCGACCGATGGTGCTCCCGGAAGGAGCTGCGGCGATGCCGTCCAATAGCCGGAGCGTGGCGGGGTCGAGATCGCCCAGGCGCTCGGCCTGGAGGCGATAGGCCACCATGGCGAACAGAAGGCTTCGGGGCAGATGGGGTGGCGCCAGCCGGCCCGTCATGCTCGCCCAGCGGGCCCGGAGGCCGCGCAGGTCGAGGTCGCGCAGTTGCGCGACCTCCTGGTCGACGGACAACTGATCCGCCCGGCGTCGAGGCATGGAAGCATGGGCCATGACGTCACGCCTTTACGCTGCCCCGGTCGTTGATGCGATCAATGCCATGCACTTGCCACGCTACGGCTTGGGCAACTACGTCGCGGCAAAACCCCACAAACCGCCCACTCCAAACGAGGCAAAGCAGCTGGATGATCTTTCTCGCGCCGGCAAGCGCCTTATGGGGTTCTGCCGCACCAACCTCTTCAAGCGGTTGGAAAGCAGTGGTGAGGCCTTTCAGCAATCGCTAGAACGCCATGTCCTTCGAAACTACATCTTCCTGCACGCCATCGAGAACGATCTTCCTTTGCCGCTTGGGACACAAGACGCAGGGCTCTTAGACACCGCTAACTACGACGAAGATGTCGATGACCAAAGCGCCGACGCTGAACTGTTTGCCGAGGGGGAAGACGAGAACACGCAGGATTCGGAAACGCTTAATCTGCGCGACGAGGCTGCCTTCCTGGCGCGAGCTGCGGAAACCTATCGCCTCTATGCAGGCCAGTTCAAGCGGCGGTTCAAGTGGCTTCGGCCCGACCTGTTCGTAGCGCAGCTGAAGAAGGATCTGACGACCGACAGCGCTCGGCTTCTGAAGATTCTCGATGATTGCGGCGATTGGGACCACGCAAAAGATACCAAGCTCGCCGCCTTGCTCGAATTGCTGACCAAGAAGCACCCGAAAGAAAAAGTGCTGATCTTCTCGCAGTTTGCAGACACCGTTCGTTATCTTGAGCGGCGGCTTAAGGGGGCCGGTCTGAAGGCAATGGCGGCTGTCTCTGGGGAGACTTCGGACCCGACGAGCTTCGCCTGGCGGTTCAGCCCGAGCAGCAACAACAAGCGCGACAAGATCAAGCCGGACGACGAACTCCGAGTGCTAATTGCCACTGATGTGCTTAGCGAAGGCCAGAACCTTCAGGACGGCGCAATCCTCGTGAACTACGATCTCCCGTGGGCAATCATCCGGCTCATCCAGCGTGCGGGCCGTGTGGATCGCATCGGGCAGAAGGCCGAGAAAATTCTCTGCTACTCATTCTTGCCGGCTGATGGCGTGGAGCGCCTGATCCAGTTGCGCTCCCGCGTCCGCCAGCGCCTGAAGGAAAACGCCGAGGTGGTGGGAACCGATGAAGCGTTCTTCGAGGATGAAGGAGAGCACGACGAGCTTGTCGATCTCTACAACGAGAAGTCCGGCATTCTCGATGGCGAAGCGGAGGGAGAGGTCGATCTGGCTTCCTACGCCTATCAGATCTGGAAAAACGCGATCGACGCAAATCCGGCTTTGCAGAAGTCCATCCCGGAACTTCCTTCGGTCGTCTATTCCACCAAAAGCTACACGCCGCAGGATGGGCGCCCCAACGGCGCTCTCGTCTAGAGCCGGTGCGGTGACGGGCGCCGAGTTCGTCGTAGACGGGGGCACGGTGCCGACCGTCTAGCTGAGAGGGCGGCCTTGGACGCTACGGCTGCAGCGATGCTGGCCCGAATGCGGAGAAGCTGGTTTCCTGGAGCGCCCAGATGACGGCGGGGCGCTTGACGCCTGCCTTCAGGAATTCCTGCATAGCGTGCCAGGGGCCGGCGCCCTCGTAGCGGACGCGGTGGACCACTGGCACGCCGAGCTGGCGGGAAATCTCCTGCGGGAAGCCGTAATAGGTATCGATCAGGCTGTTGCCGACGATCTCGACCTGCGGAATGCCGGGCAAGGGTGCGACGTAATCGCGGCGGCGGAATACGTCCTGCTCCCAGCGCAGGTCACCTCGTGACCGTGCCAGATTGGCTAGGTCGGCGTAGCGGCGCTCTTGCACCCAGCCTGGGACGGGAAGGGCAGGCCCCTTGGGACGTCGCAGCGCCGCCAGATGCTCCGCGACTTTGCTGGCCGCGGCTTCTCCGGCTTCCGCGGTCCAGTGAGCATCCCGCGGATAAAAGGTCGGTTCGGCGACAATGACCTCCAACCCCCGCTGCCGCAGGTCGTCCGCCAGCTTCTGAAGACCACCACTATGGTGCCGGGTCCAGGCGGCGCGGTCGGGAGGGAGGCGGTCGATGTGGAATCGCGCCTTGTTCGGAATCAGCAACAAGACCACGCGGGGGCTGTATTGGCGTGCCTGAGTGGAGAGGGTGACGGCCTGCTCGAGCGCCGCGCGAGTCTGGCCCGGCCGCTCGTCGACCAGATAGTCCCAGCCCGGAAACAGCCAGCCGTCCGATCCCACCACGATGTCGACAGGTGCCGGAGCGGCTGGATTGGGGGGTTTAACCTGAGCAAATGCCGGAGGGCTTACGGTCGGCGCCAGGGCGGACAGATATGCGTTGCCGAGGAATGCAAGAGCCGCCGCCGCTGTGGCCCCCGCAGTTACGTTGTTGCCCATTGCCGTATCCTCCGGCGTGCCGGTTGTTCGATCAGGGAATAGCTGGCTTCCGCCAGCAGGAGAGAGAGCGCGACCGCGGCAAGACGGCTGGCCAGACCCGGCGCATAGAACTCGGCATAGATGATCAAGGGCCAGTGCCAGAGGTACCAGGAATAGGAGCGGGCGCCGATCCATTCCAGGACAGCCCACGACGGCCAGTCGCGGAGGCCGCCTATCGCGAGTGCGGTGCCGATAACAGGCAGCAATGCCGTATAGCCCGGAAAAGGCGTGCCCGTCCCGAAGACCAGAACAGCGGCACCGATCATCGCCAGGCCGGCCAACCCAGCAGCGATTGGTAGTCGCAGGCCCAGCAACGCGAGCCCAGCGCCGACTGCCAGCTCCCAAAGCCTCGTTGGAAGCCCAAAGAAGGCGAAAACGGGCTGGCCGGGGGTCATCGCGACCGACACCATGAATGATACCGTCAGGAACGCCAGAACGACCGGTAAGTGCCATCTCGCTGGGATGATCAGGATCACCAGCGGCCAAAGCAGGTAGAACTGACCTTCGACTCCCAGGCTCCACATATGGAGAAGCGGGTTCAGCGTGGTCAGGCCGGCATGATAGTCGCTGGCCATGGTGATGAAGTGAAGATTGGCGGTGTAAGCCAGAGACGGGCCGACGGCCGCCGCGAGTTGATTGGCGCGGTCTGGCGGCAGCAGCACCATGCCGAGCACTGCGGTGCACAGGACCATCAGAACGCCTGCCGGCGCCAATCTCGCCACTCGCCGTAGCCAAAAGCGCAGCAGATCGAGTGTCCCAGCCTGCTTCAGTCGCACCAGCTGACCGGTAATCAGATAGCCTGACATCACAAAGAAGACGTCGACGCCGACGAACCCGCCGGAAAATCCGGTTAGGCCCGTGTGATAGCCAACAACCGCAATGATGGCGATCGCGCGCAGATGCTCGATGTGGTGTTCACGACGATCCATGGCGGACGACGATCGGGGAGGCCATTTGGTGCGGCAGGCTTAGCGGGTCTAATAGGCAAACACGAGCAGCCATGCGTCTTAACGTTACGACGATCGAGGATCACTGGGCGTTATGACGGATCACCATCTGCCGAGCTCAAGGTGTTGTCTGGAGCAGGTGAGACTAGCTGAGGTTCATCGATGAGCAGGGGCCGATCCGCCTCCAGCAAATCCCAACGCTCCTTGAAGGGCGCTATGCGCCTGAACGGGATGCGGCCAAGAATGCCGCAGGGGCTGCGGTAATAGAACCTCTCGAGGTCGATACCGGGGATGATGTAATAATCCGCGCCGCCTTTGTGGAAATCGACCACGATATAATAGACATGGCCGGCGAGCTTGGCTTGAGCGAGCGAAGAGTCCGCTTTCGATCCGGAGCTCCGGGTTTTGACCTGCACCTGGATGGTGCGGGTGCCCTTCGAGGCCAGAATATCAATCAGCGGCGAGTTGCCCTTCACCATGGCCGCTAGCCAACCTCGGCGCAGCAGCTCGCCGGTGACGAAATGCTCGCCGGCGATCCCGGTTTGGCCGGAGCGGATCGGGACGGTGCCGGTTCGGATGATTTCCGCGTCAGGGGTCATGAATGCCAGCCTCGATAAGGAAATTATTCGCAGTTCCGCAAAGTGCGGCCTGACGCACACATACTCCAAAAATAGGAGATTACCAGTCCGTCGATATATGGGCCGCGAATATCACAATTGCTTGGATGGACGGGCGGGCAATCCTCGGCTGGAATGTGCGGCGGCTGCGGGTCGCCAAGGGTCTTTCTCAGGAAAGATTGGCGTTAGCGGCCGGGATCGACCGTGCCTATGCTGGGAGGGTCGAGCGGGGCCAAGAGAACGTGACCTTGGCCGTGATCGAAGCCATCGCCGGGTGCTTGTCTGTGCCCATCAGAGACCTTTTTCAGCCACCTGAGGCTGGCGATGGGCTTCCAGCGCCGCTGCGCCCCGGGCGGAAGCCGAAAGGGCCGGCGGGAGCCCCCAGGTAACCGTAGGATAGCCGGGCTGCAGCTCACGCCCATCCAGGGGGGGCCGTCACCCGACCGCATCGAGGTTATATCGGGAGACCCCGTTTGCCAGCGCCTGCGAGGTGCTGTCCACCTGGTCGTCGAAACGGCTGTTGGGGAAAGAAAAAAGCTCCCCCTCATAGTCCGTCAGCCATGGCGCCTGTTCCGGCAGGAAAACGAAGCCGCTCTCGAACTTTGCGGATTCGATAGACATGCGGGTAACTTTGTCCTGGACCGGCCGGATCGGTGTCGCGGTTTGGCCCATGCGGCGCATTTCCGCGATGAGGGCAGATCCGGTGCCGGCGTCCTCGATCAAAATGCGGTCTGGCTTAAATCGTTTGGCGAGGAGGAGCGCCCGCTGGCGCAGGTCCGGATAGTCATAGCGGCCGCGATGAACATCGATCAGATAGAAGTTCGGCCGGATCACCATCCAGGTGGTGCAGACGCTCCAATCGTTTTCGCTGCCACCCTTCACGGCTGTGTCCCAGCTCTGCAGGATTCTGACTTTGTCGGTCAGGGGCGGAGGGTCGCGATATCGCGAGATCCAGCGCCGCTTGATCATGGCCCCGCCAGGGGGCATGGGCTGCTGCTGATACTGCGCGTTGAAGGTATCTGACCCGAGCGTGCTGCGTAAGCTCTCCAGGATGCTCAGCGGCTCGCGCTCCGGGTGCAGGACATCACCAATCTTCCGGTGATGAAAAAACCCACGCTCAATCTGAATAGTTTGGTCCTCAACTGCAATGGCCGGGAAATTGAGCACATGCCACTCATCGGAGTCCCGGGTGACCAAGCCCACCAGATCATCAACATGAAGGCGTTGCATGACGATCACAATAGCGCCGGTGCGCTTGTCGTCCAGCCGGGACTGGAGTGTGTTCACGTACCAACTGTTGACTGCGCTTCGGCGGCTTTCTGACAGGGCATCAGCCGGCTTCAGCGGATCATCGATGATGACGATATTTCCGCCACGGCCGGTCAAGGTCCCGCTGACCGAGGTGGTCAGGCGAGAGCCATGGCGGGAGGTCGTGATTTCGTCAGTGGTCGCGCGCGCGATTTTCACATTCGGGAATGTGTTCTGGTACCAGCGGCTTGATAAAATCGCTCGACAGTCGTTGGCATGCTTCTCGGCGAGTTCCGAGCTGTAGCTCACGCAAATGAGGCGTTGTGTCGGATCCTTGCCGAGCACGAAGGCCGGGAAGGCAACCGACGCCGTGATCGATTTGAGCGATCGCGGCGGCACATTGATGATGAGCCGCCGGATCTGCCCGGTTCTGACCTGCTCGAGCGCATAAGCAATGGCATGCAAGTGCCAGTTGTCATGGAATAGCACGCCAGGCGAAAGCGTCATTGCGCTCCGCCTGACGAACGTGGCGAAGTCCTGCCGCGTGATCGCGGTGAGATATTTTTGGTCCGATGGCGGCAGGACAAGCGTCGGCATCAGGCGGGTTCCGGTTCTGGCTCCGGCTCTTCATCGCCGCCGTCTTGCTTTTCGGAGGTAGCATCCCCGCGGGCTGCATCCAGACGGGCCTGATATGCCCGAATGATTGCATGATCCTCTTCATCCAGCGGAACATTGATCTCGGGCAGCGCCTCGGGGAGGAGCTGCTTCTCCAGGGCAAACACGGCAACGGTCGATAGCCGGTCCCCCTTCATTCCCATCTCCGCGAGGCGCCGAAGCATGACCTCTCGGATGGGAATATTCTGCTTCCTGCCGCTGTTGACGACCGAGACCTTCGAATCGAGCAAATTCTTCAGAATCGTGGCCGTGTTGCGGGAGCCTTTGGGGCGGCCAGCGGGATTGCCGCTTTGGCCCTTCTTGAAGCGCGTGTCTTTAGGTGGTTCTCTACGAGTCATAAGACATATCCTTCACTGCTAGGTTGGGGACTAACCGCCTTTGGTGGTGCGATCGGCGATCTCGTTGAAGGTCTCGCCGGTTGCTTCGAGAATGGCGTCGCGCCGCGTATAGGCCTGCCAGCGGCGGATCGTGACATCGACATAAAGTGGGTCGAGTTCGATTCCGTAGACGCGGCGCCCGATCTTCTCGGCCGCCATGAGCGTTGAGCCGGACCCTAAAAAGCTATCGAGAACGATGTCGCCGCGGCCTGAGCAGTCGAGAATCGCGTCCTGCACCAATGCGATCGGCTTCACTGTCGGATGCATGGTGAGTTCATCCATACGGCCGGCTTTGAAGGTGTTGACGCCCGCATAGGTCCAGACATTCGACCGCGATCGTCCATGCTGGCCTAACCCGAAGTTGTTCGTGTGCGGAGCGTCGCCCTTCTTGAAGACGCAAACGAACTCGTGCTGGGAGCGATAGAAGGAGCCCTGACCGGCGTTCGTTTTCACCCATACGCAGATATTCTTGAGGGCCAGCAGGCCCTCGGCCGCCATTAACATGTCGTCGATGTGACGCCAGTCGATGCAGACGAACAGGATCGCCCCGTCGGCCACATGTTCGCTCAGGCGTTCTAGCGAGGAGCGCAGGAACGCGATGAACTCGGGCTTCGGCATCGATCCCGATGCCATCGCGAACTCGCGATGTTTGGTCCGCCCTCGGCCGCCAACATGCCCGGATACGCGGACATTGTAGGGCGGGTCGGTGAAGACCATCCGAGCCAGATGTTCGGACATGAGGGCTTGGAAAGATGCACTGTCTCGCGCGTCACCGCAGAGAACCCGGTGATCGCCGGCCATCCAGACATTCCCTTTCGTACTGACAGCGAGAGCAGAATCTATGGATGGAACGTAGTCCGCGGGATCCTGTTCTGGATCGATAAGGTCGCCGACCAGGCTATCGATCTCGGCGGTCTCGAAGCCTGTTAGGTAAATATCGAGACCGCAATCCGCTAACAGCGGTGTGAGTTCGCGTAGTTCGATCGCCAAAGCATGTCGATCATAACCGGCGTTTAGCGCGATCTTGTTATCGGCCAAGCAATATGCGCGGCGCTGTGCATCGGTAAGCCCGCAGACTTTGATAACGGGAACGTGCGTTAGTCCTAGATTCTGCGCAGCAAACCAACGCCCGTGCCCGGACAAAATTGTTGAAGTTTCATCAACCACGATCGGCGCGGTGAAGCCGAACTCTTGGATGCTTCGTTCGATCTGTCGAATCTGCTTCTTGGAGTGTGTCCGAACATTCGCCGGATTGGGCCGCAGGCTTGACGTAGGGGCTTGAACAAGCTTGTGTGGAGGCATTATGTCCCTCAAACAAACGATGGGACCCCCTTACTAAAGCAGAAATCGTGACTTGCACGAGCTTTGATACAAGATGAATGATTTCAAATAGTTATTTGAATTAGCCATTCGCTCACAAATCAGCACAGGCCAAGATAATTTGATTCAATGCCATTCATGGCCATGAAGCGGTTGCTTTGAATGCGAGCTATCAAGCTCTAGGTGGTCATATCACCGAGCATGATGGCGACACCCAGATGATTCAATAGCGGTTTTCCTCGCTCGCCCAGCGGGTTGTAACGACAATCTGACCGTCAGTTCCTGGGCCGAGTTTGATTCGTTCAATGCAGGTGTAATTTCGCGATATGGTCGACGATCTAGTCTGATGCCTGCGGTTTGTACTTACGACTCATCATTTGAGATTTGAGGCCGGCTACCGATCTTGCCTTCGCAAGAGAGCGTCCCCGAAAGCCAGAGTTCTCAAGGGCCGTTCGTACGGCTTCGAGAGAGACGGCTCTAGGATATTGTGCGGTTCGGTGCTGCAGATCCCCGGCGTTAAGATACAATACCGTTCCGTTGATACCCGTTTCCACAGGCCGTTTCTTAAGCCAATCATTGATCTGGCCATGAATAACCTTCAGCGGCGGGAGTTTGTCGGCAATCTCTATGAATTCACGCAGCGATAACTCTTTGCCGGTGGGATTGTAGATTTCATGCAATATGCTCAAAATAATGACTTCGGACGGCGGAGGATATTTAACCATCGTTCAACCCGGAATCTGAATGATGAGGCCTGTAACTTCGAGCGGGTGGCATGCCGCCGGTGGGCACGCGGCGCCGGGTGCATATCGCACCGCGCCATTGCTACGCAATATCCGCTGAATGTCACGGTTTGCCTGATTCGCTTACGCGCTTTCCCAGCATCGTTGGAGCAGCGCTGGATAAATGCCAAGCGTGTCGAGCGCATCTCGCGGCGGGAGGGTGATCATCTGCCGCCATCCTCACACTACCGACGCAGCACGTCCTGCCATTCCGGATGGCGACCGATCTGTGCCTTCGCGAACGGGCAGAGCGGAATGATCTCAACCCCGTCGCGCCGCGCATCCTCGATGGCCTTGCGCACCAGTCGCTCGCCGACCTTGCGGCCACGCAAGGCCGCAGGAACCTCCGTGTGGTCGATGATGATTAGATTATCGCGGGCTCGGCTGTAAGTCATTTCCGCCACGACGCCATCGATAGCGAGATGGTAGCGCCCCTTCGACGCTCCATCTTCCCGCTCGACCTTCGCGTCCCCCAGAGAGGGCGCATGTGTCACGAGCGCGGCGTCAGATGGACGGACTTGGCCTGGCCGGCCCTGCGCACACTCCAGAAGATCGCGATCCCAGCCGCCCAAATCAGCCGCTGCCTCGTAAGTCGAACCGAGAAACGCCAACAGGGCGTCGTCAGGATCGGCCGACGCCTGGACGGCGTCGTATGGTAGAACGAATTCCGACAAACCTTCGTACCAGAACGCGGCATCGGGGCGGACCGTGGCGGCCCGGTAGCCGTTTGGTGCCGGATAGGCGTAGGCATAAAATGCGGGATAATCGATGCCACCGCCGCCCGGCCAGAAACCTGCTGACGAGACCTCGCGATCGTAGGCTTCCTGCGCCACGTTATCCGGCAATGCCGGTATGCCGCCAGCATGGAGCGGCGCGCGCCGTCCCGAGAATCGCGTAACAGCTAAGTCGAAGCTGCCCCAGAACAGATGAACGGGGCTGGATTTGCCAAGAAAGGACGTGCGGAACCGATTTAAGACCTTGTCGATGGCCACCAAGGCCTGATGAAAGCGTTGAACCGCTTCGCGATCATAAGGGCGATCGCGATCGTCCTCAGCGAAACGTACCGGATGTGGCACCTCGTTTGGTTGACCGTTGAAGGTCGGCGTACCGCCGAGTTCTGAAATCAGCTGCACGAAGCGCGTATGGAATGCCGCGACTGTGGACGGTCCCAGATCGAAAGCCGCACTGCGACCTTCGCCGTTGGCTCCCACGACCCTGTGTTCTCTCAGATCGAACAGTATCTCGATGCCCGGTCCATCCGAGATAGGCGAGGACGCCAAGCCGTTCGGCGTAACGTAGAAGGTCGCATGCCAGGAATGGTTGAGCCAAGGCGTATGCGCCAACCGGTACTTGCCTGCAATCTGGAGATAGAGATGCAGAGCCGAACACGTCTCGCGCCAGCTCAGGTAATCGAGGTGGGGCCACTTGGTCATGTTGTTTCTCCACGCTGGTTCTTGTCAATCGGGAAGTGGAATGTGCTCGTTCCGGTCATCGACGGGCAGGTCGAAGCTTCCCTTGCCCCAGTTCGCGGCGCGCCATTCGGCTTTGGCGAGTTCGGATCTGGCCTGCCCCCATGGGGTGGTCCGGTTTCAATCTTATTGCATGATGGGCTTCTGGGCCATCGCCTGGACAGATGACGGTGCCGATCCGCGCGGCGGCGCAGGCCATATGATGGCCTCCGGCTCTGGCGGTTTATAGCCGAGCGATGAGTGCGGCCGCTCAGTGCTGTAGTAGCGCCGCCATGCCTCGATGATGACCTTTGCCTCAGCGAGGCTGTGGAAGATCTCGCCGTTGAGCAATTCGTCATGCAGCTTCGAGTTGCAGCTCTCGCAATAGCCGTTCTCCCAAGGGCTGCCCGGCTCGATGAAGACGGTCATTGTACCGACGGTCAGGACCCACTCCCACACGGCCTTGGCGATGAACTCCGGGCCATTGTCGGAACGAACATGGCCCGGCACTCCGCGCAGGATGAACAGGTCCGACAGAACGCCGATGACGTCGGTCGAGTTGAGCTTTCGACCGATCCGGATCGCCAGGCACTCCCGAGTGAACTCGTAGAAAATGTTGAGCATGCGGAACTTCCTGCCAATGGGGGTCCGTCCCTCGACGAAGTCATAGGACCAGACATGGTTTGGATGTTCGGGCCGAAGCCGGATGCACGATCCGTCATTCAGCCAGAGCCGGCCTTTCTTCGGTTGCTTCAGGGGCACCTTCAACGCAGCAGCGACGGCGGGCGGGGCTTAGAAGTTTCCCGAAGCAGCCTCTTTGAGGATCAGTTTCTCGAGCGTCAGATCCGACACCGCCTTGCGCAGCCGGTCATTCTCCTTCTCGAGTTCCTTCAGACGCTTCACCTGGTCGCCCTTCAGGTCGCCAAACTCCTTGCGCCAGCGGTAATACGTGAACTGCGTCACACCGATCGATTAAACCGCTTCGCCGACCGATTTTCCTTGCGACAACAGAACATCAGCCTGCCGCAGCTTCGCGACGATCTCTTCGGGCTTGTGCTTCTTCTGTGGCATTCAAACGTCCTTTCCAACAGCTCAATAGCTACTTCAGGGAGGACCGCTTTTCAGGGGGCAGACCAGGCGTACCATGGGCCTTTATGTAGTGCGGGCTCGCGAGCAGTTTTTCATGGATCGTCCCAACGCGCCTTGCGACCAGATTTGAGTCCTTCAGGTAACCAACCCGGATCGCACAATCGATGCCCTCCGAGATTAGATCGATAAATCGGTCGCTGTAGGATGAGTGAATGTGAAGTCTCGGATGGCGGCGCGCCAGTTTCGCCAGCACGGGTGCGAGATGAGTTGGGCCTAAAGTCAGGGGTATCGTCACGCGCAGAAGGCCTGTCAGATCTCCTTCGGGCCGTGGAGCATCTCACAGGAACAATTGGGTGCGAGCGCAATATTCAACCATTCCGCGTATTCGGACATTGTGGCTAGCCAAAGCGAGCGGAGCGGATTGCCAGTCTGCTGACGCGAGACGACAAGGAGCAATTGCGATACCCGTGTATGCTCGCCACAAGTTCGGCCGGAGCACCTCAATCATGTCTGATCTTATGACTTCGTCGAGAGCCGGACCCACGATGGCAGGAAGTTCCGCATGCTCAACATCATCGATGAGTCCACCCGGGAGTGTCTGGCGATCCGTCTCGCTCGCAAGCTCAACTCTACCGACATCATCGACGCTCTGTCGGACCTTTTCATCCTGCGCGGTGTGCCGGGCCATGTTCGTTCCGACAACGGCCCGGAGTTCATCGCTAAGGCCGTGCGGGAGTGGATCGTCGCGGTCGGCGCAAGGACCGCATTCATCGAACCCGGAAACCCGTGGGAGAACGGTTACGGTGAGAGCTTCAAACTCGAAGCTGCGGGAACTGCTTAACGGCGAGATATTCTACAGTCTCGCCGAGGTAATGATCATCATCGAAGCATGGCGACGCTACAATATTGAGCGGCCGCACTCATCGCTCAGATACCAGCCACCGGCACCGGAGACCACAGTCTGGCCTGCACCGCCGCATGGATCGGTACCACCTTCCGCCTAGATAATGGCCCAAAAGCCGATCATGCATTAAGATTGAAACCGGACCACCTCATAGAGGCAGACCAATGCCATACATAGATGTTCGGAGTGCATAATGAGGGAAGGCTCACAGCATTGGAGGCCTGCTACTCGGCGCGGCCGCCAAGTGACTGTCGCACAATGGATCGTGGAGCAGGTCAAGCACGCGCTTCTCGCCGGCAATCTGCGGTCTGGAGATTTCCTTGGTACCGAGCAAGACCTAGCGAAGGCTTTTAAAGTCAGCAGAATTGCCGCACGGGATGCCCTGAAAGCCCTGGAGGCGTTGGGCATTGTCATTTCGAGACCCGGGCCGGGAGGTGGCGCGAGAGTTGCCGAGGGAAATCCAGAACGCTTTGCGGAGGCTCTCGCCATTCAGCTGACATTGATCGCGGTTACGGAAGATGAGGTTTTTGTCGGTCAGAAAGCGATTGAAGTCATGGCGGCCGGAGAGGCCGCCAGAATGGCGACGCCGGAAGACATCATCCGCCTTCAAAATCTGATAGATCAGGCTGTCGCGCAGATCGCGGACAAGGAGCGGTTCAAGCAGTTGTCCTGGGATTTCCACCATGCCGTCACGCTGGCCTCCAAGAACCGCGTGCTAATATCCCTCCGCAACTCAATCGTCGATGTGCTGCCCGGCGCGTATATCGGAGAGCCGACTCGGGAACGTGCGCAAAGCGTGATACGCTGCCACCGCCGGTTGCTGAAATTTATTCGCGAAGGCGATGAAGCAGGCGCGCGGGACGCGATGCAGCATCATGTCGACGAGCTTCATCGTCGCATTTCGCATCCGCGCGTCTTCCCGAGGAAAGTCACTGCCGGCGCGGCACGACCCGCGCGCCGTGCCGCACCAAAAGCTGGCGATGACAAGAAAAAAGCAAATAGAAAGTGAGCGAGCAGATCAGCGCAAGTCTCCGATGCCGTTGCCGCTTCGGCCCTATGCGGTCAGCGATCGGCCCCACAATTCCGCAGAGGCCAATCGTGCGCCCGCCACGAGAGACTGAAGTTTTGCCCACATGATAGTGGGGTGAACCCGGCGCGCTAGCGGGCTTTGGGCAAAGCCGCAGTCCGTTCCGGCCATAACATTCTCGCGTCCGACAAGCTTTGCAAAGCGGACGATGCGTTGCGCGACGAGTTCGGGATGCTCGACGACATTGGTGGCGTGGCTGATGACGCCCGGAACGATGACCTTGCCGTCTGGCAACCGGGTGGTCTCCCACACTCGCCATTCGTGTTCGTGGCGGGGATTGGCTGCTTCGAAAAGATAGGCACCAACCCGGACCTTGAGCAGCAGATCCACCATGTCTTTCATTTCGATATCGAACATATGCGGGCCATTCCAGCTTCCCCAACATATGTGATATCTGCTGCGCTCGATGGGAATGCCTTCGAGCGCGTGGTTCAGCGCCTCGATACGGATCTCGGCCCAGGCCTTGTATTCGCTCAGGGTGGCGGGCGGTACCATGCGTTCGTATTGAAAAGGCAGGGCGGCGTCGTCGATCTGAACAATCAATCCGGCATCCACGATCGTGCGATACTCCTCGCGTAGTGCGTCAGCCAGGGCGAATATGAAACTTCTGTCGTCGGGATAATAGAGATTCTGCGCTCCGGTCAGGGCGCTGGATGGCGCGACGACCGGCAGAAAGGCGTTGGTCACGCCGGCTTCGGCCGCGGCTTCCTTGAGATTGGCGATGTCGCGTCGTAGTTCGGTGTGGCCCCGATAGACGATCGGGCCGGTGCAAGCCAGCTTGAAACTCGCCCGGGTCTTGAGCCCGGTGGCCTCGTCCAGCTCCGCATAGAACTCGGGAAAAGCCTGACGGTCACGACCACTCAGCGTGGATGCGGCCGGGTTGTTGCGCTCTGCCTCCGTCATGGCCCGGCGCTCGATTCCGCCGAGGCGGTCGTGGACATAATAGGCCCAATTTCTGCTCTTGCCGAACTCGCCGTCGCTGACGATGTCGAGCCCCGTGCGGGCCTGGTCCTGAACGATCTCCTTCACGGACGATTTCAGGGTGCGTTCATACGCGGCGGTGTCATAGGGTTGATCGGCCTCAATGCGCCGCAGCAGCTCGAGAAAGAGGGGCGGCCGGATCAGGCTGCCGACGTGGGTTGTCAGAATTCGCTCCTCGCTTCCGTGCATGCGTCACGCTCTCCCCTCGTGCCCCGGAAACAGTCGGGATAATCGAACATATCGATCTGCCATAACTGAATCCCGTGGCGATGTTCTGACCATATTTCATGGAACATTGACACAGTGAATCGATATGTTCAATAATTCCAGATATAAAGTAGCGGTGCCCGTCGGGGCGAGCCTGCGCAGGGTGGATGAAAGCGTCATGTCAAGGGAAGATCGGCTGGCGGAGCTTCGGCAGCAAACGGCACTGATGACGCAGACGGGCCCCGGCACGCCGGCCGGCCGGTTGCTCCGGAGCTATTGGCAACCGCTGATCCTCACCAAGGATTATCCCCGGGGGTCGGAGCCGCGCCCCATCCGCATCATGAGTGAGGACCTCGTTCTGTTTCGCGACGACGATGGGCAGCCGGGGCTTCTCGGCCTGAAATGTCCGCATCGCTGCGCCGATCTCAGCTATGGCCGGGTCGAGAATGGCGGGCTGCGCTGCATCTATCATGGCTGGCTGTTCGACCGGCAGGGAGACTGCCTCGAGCAGCCGGCGGAGCCGCATGGCGGGTTGCACCGCGCCAACATCAAGCATCTCGCTTATCCATGCGTCGAGCGCAGCGGGGCGATCTGGGTCTATATGGGCGAGGGCGCACCGCCGCTGTTTCCCAACTATCCGGCCTTGTCAGGCCCGGAGACCTATCGCCATACGGCGAGCTGGCGGTCGGATTGCAATTACCTTCAGGCCAACGAAGGAAATATCGACCCGGTCCATACGTCTTATCTGCATCGCTACGACCTGAACCACGCGCACGAATACAGCAAGACCTCCGCCAGCGTGTTCGCCGCGGATACCGCGCCGAAACTGTCGGTTCAGGAATCCCGTTACGGCTTGCGGCTGTTTGCGGAGCGGCGCCTGGCCGGGCAGGGCAAGCGGATTCTGCGGGTCACGAATTTCATCATGCCGAATGCCTGCGCGATCGGCGGAGCCGAGTCGGGGCTGGGGCGCGGCGGGCTTTCGATGTTCTGGCATGTGCCGATCGACGATACCAGCCACTGGCGGATGGAATTCACCTTTCACAGCAAGAAGCGGCTGCCGTTCGAGGTCATCGAAGGGCTCTATTCCGCGGAACGGCTGCCCGACGGGCGCTCGCGCCGCAATGCCGACAATCGTTATCTCCAGGACCGCGGCAAGCTCGACGCCGAATATATCGGGATGGGCCACAACTTTCCGACGCACGATCTGTTTGTCACGGAATCGCAAGGGGCGATTCTCGACCGGACGCAGGAGCATCTGGTCTCGTCCGATATCGGGATTGTCCGGGCCCGCCGGCAGATACTCAACGCGATCAAGGATGTGGAGAATGGCCGCGATCCGATCGGCGTGATCCGCGATCCGGCCAAGAACGATTGTCGCGATCTGCTGGTACTGACGGAAACGCTCAACGACGACATTGAAAGCGATGCCTTCTGCGCGGAGCTGGAACGACAGGATATCTATCGGCTGAACGAAGACGTCGCACTGTCAGCAAAGGAATCCGCATCCGCCGTCTAGATGGGTCGACCGATAAAACTGGCAGGCATATAAAAGCCGCAACATAGAAAATCTGGGAGGATATCATGCGAGGCGCGGGAGTTCGTTTCCGGCAATATGGCGTGAGCGGCGTTTTGTCGATAGCGGTTCTTGCTCTTGCCTCGGCGCAAAGGCCGTCAAGGGCTGACAGCTATCCGACGCAGGACATTCATGTAATCGGCTCCTTTCCCGCGGGCAGCGGCGCTGATCTCATCGTCCGTTATTTCGCCGATAAGCTGAGAGTCCTGTCGGGCCGTACCACCATCGTCGAAAACAAGGTCGGTGCATCGGGCAACATCGCAACGCAGTATGTGGCCAGGGCAAAGCCGGATGGATATACGGTTCTCATCGGCGCGGGCAGCGGGGTCGCGGCCGCCATGCATCTTTTCAAGAGGCCGCCTGTTGACGCCCTGAAAGAGCTTCAGGTGGTGGCGACCATCAATCAGCTCGCATTCATGGTCGTCGTTCCCGCTCAAAGTCCTTATCGCACGCTTGCGGAGCTGACCGAGGGGCTGAAGAAGAAGGGCGGCAAGGCGAGTTATGCCCAATCCAACACGACGGGCAAGGTGACCGGTGAGCTTTACAAGGCCGCCGGGGGGCTGAACGCCGTCGATATTCCGTATCGGACGGCAAATGACAGCGTGAACGATTTTGCTACCGGCGCTCTCGATTTCGGCGTGCTGGACGCGCAGTTCGCGATGTCTCAAAGCCGGGAAGGCAGGCTCCGCATTCTCGCGGTCAATACGCCTGAGCGCATGCAGACAGCGCCGGATATCCCGACGTTGAAGGAGTTGGGCGTGCCGGTCGAGATGCGCAACTGGTTCGCGGCGATCGTGCCGGCAGGCACGCCGCGACCTGTCGTGGATCAGCTGAACAAATGGATCAACGAGATCGAAGCGACGGACGAGACTCGAAAATTCCTTAACAGCTTCGCGAGCGATCCGTTCATCTCGACGGTGGATGAGGCCCAGAAGCTGCTCGCGAGCGACATCAAGGATTGGGCGATGTTCGTGAGTGCCGCGAATATTCCTAAGCAGGACTGAGATTCGGTCAGGACGTGACGAAATTCATCGCTAGCTAGCGAGAATTGTGGACTTTGTAACTTATCATGATCAGCGCCGACCCATAGGTTTATGTAAAGCCAGCTCGAGTAACCTGTCGGTGCCGCTGAGCTCCCTATTATGCTTTTTGCGTCTCCCCTTTATTATTGACAGCCGGGGCAACATGCAGAAATGAATCTGGAAGCGAGGGCTCAATGGTTTGGCGACTGCCGCCTCTCAATTCCATTAAAGCATTTGAAGCGGCTGGCCGGCTGGGGAGCTTTTCCCGAGCTGCCAAGGAGTTGAGCGTCACGCCGGGCGCAGTTAGCCGTCAGGTCAAGCTTTTGGAAGACTATGTGGGGGTGCGGCTGTTCGAAAGATTCAACCGGGAGGTGAGGCTTACGGATGCGGGCGCGCGCTATCTCCAATCCGTTACCCAGGGCTTAGAAGTCATACATGTGGCGACGACGCAGTTCGCCGGGCTGCGGTTGAAAAGCAGTTTGCGTGTATCATCGTCAATCACGGTTCTTATGCGCTGGTTGATTCCACGCCTCATCAGATTTCACACAGTCCATCCTGGCGCGGATGTACAACTCAGTACGTCGTTGAAGCCAATCGATTTCAGGATTGATGACGTCGACATCGCCATTAGGTTAGGAACCGGTGCGTGGCCGAATGCGCGAGCTGATCTGCTAATGGCTTCTAAGCTGGTGCTGGTATGCGCTCCTACGCTCGCAGCGCGACACCCTATCGTGAATCCACGCCAACTTGCCGACCAGACATTTCTGCACTCTACAGTACGTCCAAATAACTGGGCAGTGTGGTTGAGGGGGGTCGGCGCTGCAGATCTCGTCACAGGGCGGAGTATTGATTTTGAGAGTTCGAGCCTTGCGCTGCAGGCCGCAGTGGAAGGAATGGGATATGCGGTTGCGCCGTTGCAATTTGTCGCCGCCGATATCGAAGGCGGACGGCTCGTTGTACCCTATCCGCATGCGGTTACCGAAAGTGATCGGTTTTATATCGTCTATGCCGAAGGCCCTGTCGCCAATCCACTTTTGCGATCTCTGCGCGACTGGATGATGGAGGAGGGCAGGACCGATGACGATGCGCTTGCACGGATCGTAACCGGTGTCATCCAACATGAGGCTCATTCTGCCTCATCCACGCACCGGAAATCGCGAGGTGAATAGGCTCTATCGACCACGCTAGATCTAGCTGCTCACCTGTGAGAACCGATGGAGGGTGAGGGTATCGCTCACATCCTCAAACTCAACCGACACGCGCGTTCCGACGGCGATGTCGTCGTTGTGCGGGTCCGTTAGGTTTGAGATAATGATAGGTCCCTCATCCAGTGCGACCTGGATCACGTTGTAAGGTGGTGCATGGGGGAACAGAGCAAAGTAGGTCTTGTGCATCCTGACCCAAGAGATAATTTGACCAAATCCTGAGAGCTGCGTCCACTCCCACTCATCGGTCCGGGTGATGGGAGAAACGGGAGCTGGCGGAAGCCAGACCGTTCGGGAGACCAGGCATCGTTGGGCGATCAAGCGCCGCTGGCGACAGGCATCCCAGAAAGGCTTGTTCCAGCGATCGATGACCGGCGTGGGAAAGCTTTGCTGCGACATGTCAATTTCTCATGATGATCGAGGAACAGACGTTCGTCGCGCAGATATATTGAACCGCGCGGCAGTTGGGAATTTGGCGATCACCACCTTCCATCCGAAGCTGACGCACGCTTTCAGCCAGCAGCGCCCAGCCCTGCATGTAACTTTCTGAAAGGTGGCCGCCACTTGTGTTTGTCGGCCAGCGTCCGCGACCAAGCTCGAGAGTTCCGTCCTTTATGAAGTTTCCGCCTTCGCCCGGTTTGCAGAATCCCATACCTTCCAGCGAGAACAGTACGGTCGGTGTGAAGTTGTCATATATCATCAAGCCGTCGATGTCGGACTGCTCAAGGCCGGCACGGCCATAGATTTCTTTGGATACCTTGGCCAGTGCCGGATAGTAATAGTCGGTGGCGGGTGTCGTGCCCGTGACGTCGTCCTGCCTTGCATATCCGGAGATATAGACGGGAGGCTTCTGCAAGTCGGCTGCGCGTTCTGGCGTGGTCATGATCAATGCGACGGCACCATCATTGATTAAACAATAGTCGAGCAGTCGAAGTGGCTCGGCTATGAAGCGGGAGGCCTGATGATCGTCCAGCGTCATCGGCTTGCGCATGACCGCAGCGGGATTGAGCATAGCGTGTTTTCGGAACGCGACTGCGATATGAGAGAGGTCTTCTGACGTCGTGCCATATTGTGCCATGTGCATCTGGTACATCATGGCGTGGGTCGCGCCGGGAGACGTGAAGCCCCATGGCGCCCAGAGTCCGTCACCGCCACCATAACGGGCCCCCGCGGAGCGGCCGTTGTTGGCATAGACAAGTGCGACAATATCGGCGGAGCCAGCGGCCAGAGCTTCGGCAGCGAGCATGATCGAAACGGCGGAGAAGCGTCCATGCGCTTCCGTGGCCAGCATGAAGCGCATACGGAGATTGGCGATCTGAAGAAACCGTTCGTAGGAAAGTCGATTGACGATCAGTCCATCGATGGCCGGGTAGGTAAGCCCGCAATCCGCCAGGGCGGCATTGAGGGCCTGCATTCCCAGCCCGTAGGCGTCCGTGTTCGGAAAGGAGCCATAAGCCGTCGTGCCGACGCCGACAATACAGGCCTTGTCGCGCATTGCCCATTTCGCCATCAGCCGATCTCCAAACTTCGCACTATCGGTTCGCGCAGTGGCGAACGCCGGTCCGTTAGCCTGTGCCTCGCGTGAGTTTATGGCACCTTGGATACCGGTCACGGACGGCCTTGTCCAAGAAATATCTCACTGTCCGCACACGTAATATTGAGAAAAACTCACGCTTGGACGATTTTTTTGGATGTCGCCCTCCGTCGGCATTTGCCGCTAACTTGGCTTGCCGCCGAGCGGGGACCGTCACCAGATGCCTCTTCCTTCACCGATGCCTGATCTCCGGCTTGGAATGCTGTCCGGCCTGCGCGTGCTCGAAACGAGCGACGAGACGGGCGAGTATGTCGGCCTACTCCTTGCCGGCCTGGGCGCTGAGGTCATCAAGGTCGAACCCCCGCAAGGAAGCCGCTCCCGCCATATCGGTCCGTTCTTGGATGACGTTCCGGGGCCGGACCGGTCTTTGTTTTTCATGGCCTATAATCGTGGAAAGCAATCGCTCGTATGCGACCTCACAACGCCGGATGGGGTCGGGCAAATGGAGCGTCTGCTCGCGTCGGCTGACATTCTTCTGGATGCATCCGGAGGACGGACATTTTCGTCGCTCGGGTATGATCCCGCCGCCCTTTGCAACCGCTTTCCGCAACTTGTCCTTGCTCGGTTAACGGCCTTCGGGGATGTCGGCCCTTGGAAGGATTATCGCGGCAGCGACCTCGTCCACCTTGCTCTGGGCGGGATCATGATGAATTGCGGCTACGATCCCGATCCTTCGGGCCAATTCGACTTGCCTCCTATCGCACCGCAGGTATGGCAGGCCTACCAGATTGCTGGTGAACAACTCCTGGTCGGAATCCTGGCAGCTCTGGTTCATCGCCAAGTGTCGGGACGGGGACAGGATGTGTCGATAGCCGTGCACGAGGCCGTGTCCAAGAACACCGAACTGGATGTGATGTCCTGGATCATGCTGCGTCGTCCGTTGCACCGGCAAACCTGCCGTCATGCAGGCGCCGCCAATGATCGTTCACCGACCATCTGCCACACCAAGGATGGTCGCTGGGTGATGACGGGCATCAATCAGGATTTTGCGCGTCTGGTTCCATTTCTCGAAAAAAGTGGCATGGCGGCTGACCTCGGCGTTCCATCCGAGGAAGAGGTGAAGTCGGCGCGGCGGGTGCCAGGCACAGGCGAGAGTAACGAACTGGCGACCCATACGATCGAAGTGATCCAACGCTACATCCGCTCTTACACCTATGAGAATGTGCCGTGGCGCGAGGCGCAGGAAGCGGGGCTACTTTGGGCGCCCCTGCGCAAACCACACGAAAGCGCCACGGACGAGCATTGGCGTGCTCGCGGTACCTTTGCCGACATTGCCTATCCAGAACTGGAACGAACGCTTCGTCATCCTGTCAGCAAGTGGCGCAGTTCGGCGACGGATTGGCATGCTCGTAGCCCGGCACCCAAGCTTGGCGAGCATACAGCTTTGCCGGACGTCGCGCCGAAAGTAGCTGCCATGCCGCGCGCAGTGCCGGACCAGGTGCTGTCAAAGCGCGGCAAGCCCTTTGCTCTTCAGAAGATCCGTATTCTGGATTTTTCGTGGTTTCTCGCGTCCGCCGGTGGAACGCGCTTCATGGCCGCGCTCGGTGCGGAAAGCCTGAAAGTTGAATGGAAAGGCAGTCCCGATACGCGGCTTGCCGCGATGGCGCCCGTCGGTGGAAGGGCAGCACGAGAATCGGCGACAGCCCCGCTCAAGGGCGTGACCGATCCCGATATGGGCGGGCAATTTCTGAACAAGAATTCCGGCAAGCGGGGAATATCGCTCAATATTCGGCATCCGGAAGGGCTTGAGATTGCCAAACGCCTTGTTGCGAAATCCGACATTGTTGCCGAAGGGTTTTCGCCGGGCGTGCTGGAGCGGGCAGGGCTGGGCTACGAGGTAATGAAGTCCATCCGCCCGGATATCATCTATATCCAGCAGTCGGGCATGGGATCTTACGGCACCTATGGTCGCTTCCGGACGGTCGGACCCGTGGCGGCGGCTTTCACGGGTGCGTCCGAGCTGTCTGGCTTGCCCGAACCCGCAATGCCGGCAGGGTGGGGCTATTCCTATCTCGACTGGATCGGCGCTTATGGATTCGCGTCCGCGATCCTCGGTGCGCTTTATCACCGAAACCGCACAGGCGAAGGGCAGTGGATAGATTCCTCGCAATGTGAGGCCGGGATCTTTCTCAATGCTGTGCCGATCCTGGACTGGTCCGCCCATGAAAGGGCGTGGCCGAGAACCGGAAATCGCTCGGCGCTGTCGCCAGCCGCGCCTCACGGCGCATACCGGTGCCTCGGCCAGGATAGATGGATCGCGATTGCCTGCTTCGATGATGCGGACTGGCAGGCGTTGCTTGCTGTCGCGGGCGGCGAAACGTCGCTGCACGATCCACGCTTCACAACCCTTGCAGGTCGGTTGTCACACATCGAGGCGCTGGACAGCGCGTTGAGTGCGTGGACCGGCGGACAGGACGGCTACGGTCTGATGCATCGCCTTCAGGCGGCGGGGGTCGCCGCAGGTGTCTGCCAGACCGCAGAGGATCGGTGCGATAATGATCCCCAACTGAAGGCGCTGGACTGGCTGACGGAAGTGGCGGGCACCAAGATCGGCCAATGGCCAGTGCCGGAGCTTCCCATGAAGTTTGCCGAAACCCCATCGCATATCGGTGGCCCGATCGACAGGGGTGCGCCGTGTTACGGCGAAGACAATCGTTACGCGTTGTGTGAACTTCTTGACTACGACGAGGCCGATCTTGATCGTCTCGCTCGTGAAGGGATCATTTAGAAGCCGGCCAGAATGGCCGAACGGGGAGGATAAAATGGATCGACGAAATCTGCTCAAGGTTCTCATGGCTGGTGCCGCAGCACCATTGATGCTGCCCTCCCGTGCCGGTGCCGCAACCTATCCGACCAAGCCGATTACCGTGATCTGCAATTTTCCTGCGGGAAACGGTTCGGATATCGCGGTGCGATTCTTTTCCGAGAAGCTTAGCAAAAGGCTCGGTCAGCCACTGGTTGTGATGAACAGAATTGGCGCATTCGGACTGATCGGCGCGCGTGCTGCGGCGGAAGCGCCCGCGGACGGCTACACGCTTTTCATCACCGGCATCAGTACCGTTATCGCCGGCGCGCCGTTCCTGTACAAGGATGTGCCTTACGACCCTCAGAAGGCATTCCGGCCTGTTGCCCGACTGCATAATCTGCCATTCGTGCTGACGGTGGCGCCGAATTCTCCGTTGAAGTCCGTGAGTGACCTTACAGCATTTCTCAAGAGCGATGCTGATATCAGGCCCTATGGTACTGCGGCCAACCCCGGAACGATCTCGGCAGAAATGTATCTCCAGCAGATCGGCAAGAAGCTGGACCGCGCGACCTATCGCGACGCCAAGCAGGCCATGCTCGAACTTCAGAATGGCCTCGTCAGCTTCGCTTTCTTCGACGCGACATCGACGGTTGGCGCGGTTCGGGCGAATCAGGTCTGCCCACTCGCCGTCACGAGCGCTATGCGGATGCCGGCCTTGCCTGACGTTCCGACCATGCAGGAGGCGGGTCTGTCCGGTTACGAGATGTCTTTGACCTGGGCGGTCATGACTCCATCAGGCGTTCCGGATGATGTAGCGCAGATCATTGAAAACGCCGTGGTCGAGATATCGAGGGATTCCGAAACGATCGATTTTATCGCCAAAATCGGCGCTGTCCCCAACCCGGGAACCGAGAATGATCTGCGCTCTGACATCAAGACCGAAAGCGCAAAGTGGGCCGAGTATGCGCGGCTCGCCAATATCCAGCCGCAATAGACGGCTGCAGGAGCGACGGATGATGAGTGAACAGCCGAGACCCTATTCGGGTCTGCGAATTCTCGATCTATCGCAGGCTTTGGGCGCCTATGCCACTCGGCTGTTCGCGGATCTTGGAGCCGATGTCGTCAGGGTCAGATCCGCTGATGACCCGCTTCAAGGATCACCCGGATTTCATTTTTTCAATAGTCGCAAGACAGTCGTCTCGATTGGAGATGACGAGAATGAGCAGGCGAGGCTCGCCGAGCTGGCTCGGGAATGCCAAGTCGTCGTCTATGAGGCTGATGAGCGTCGCAGTTGGCTGCTGCCGCTGCTGACCTCCAGTCTCGATAGCGGAGTGATTACCGCTATCTCGCATTTCGGCCTCAATGGCCCATACGCCCAGTTTGCCGGATGCGACCTGGTGGATCAGGCGGTTGGCGGCATCGCCTGGTTGACGGGGGAGGCGGGCAAGCCACCGTTGCGACTGGGCGGTGAGCAAAGCGCTATTGTCGCATCGATCTACGCGGCCGCTGCAACAGCAGCAGCACTTTGGGATGTTGAGACGCGAGGCGGTCGCCACATCATCGATGTATCCGTCCAGGAGGCAATCGCCCACTCCCTGCAAAACACGATCCAGATGTACGATCTTGCCGGCGTCGTTGCAGAACGTGGCGGCAAGGGTCGCGATGCCATGGAAGGAGTTTTCAGGTGCGAGGATGGGTATGTGTTCCTCGCAGCGCCGCCTTTCATGGGAGATCAATGGAATCAGATCCTGGCCTGGATGGCTGAGACCAATTTTGCAGACCGAGCTCAGCTCATTGGGCCGGAATGGGACAGCCGGGAGTCGCGCGCTGGCGCCGATTGTCGGCATCGCTTCAGAGAGGTATTCGAAGTGTTTCTGGGTGACAAGCGCCGCGCGGGCATCGCGCAGGAGGCGATGTCGCGCAAGATTTTGATCGCGCCTGTTTCGACTGTCGCCGACCTCCCGACGGATCCCCAGCTGATGTTCCGTTCGTTCTTTCACGCTATGCCGGATATCGGACGCTCCATACTCAGCCCTGGCGCGCCGTATTACCTGTCAGAGCCTGTTTGGGGCCCTCAGGGAGCGGCCGCCGGCGGTGCTGAATGGGCGAGGCAGTTCACGCAAGACGGTAGGCTATCTTAATGTTCGCGCGCTTTCTCGAGGGCATCCGTATCGCGGATTTTACATGGGCCGGTGCGGGTCCATATGCGACCAAGCTGTTCAGCGATTTCGGTGCAGAGGTTCTGAAGATCGAGAGCGCAGTTCGCTCCGACCCTGTTCGTAGTGGTCCTCCCTACAGAGATGGTATCAAGGGCCTCAACAGAAGCGGCTATTTCGCATCGCGCAACAACGGCAAGCTAAGCGTTTCCATCGATCTGAAATCAGACCGGGGCCGCGAGCTGGCGCGAGAGCTTATCGCTCAGTCCGATATCGTTGCGAATAACTTCGGCCCTTCCGTCATGGAGAAGCTTGGCCTCGGCTACGATGAGATCATCAAAGTCAAGCCCGATATTATCTATCTTGGCATGCCGATGTATGGCGAAAGCGGCCCTCTCTCGCCCATGCTAGGCGTTGGAATGACCATTGCGGCGGTTGCGGGCTTGACCGATTTGACCGGCTATCATGATGGGCCGCCTCTTGGTGCCGGCACGCATTTTCCCGATCATGCCGTCAATCCCTATCATGGGGCGTTCGCGCTGCTCTCGGCACTGCGCTATCGCCGGCTGACAGGTCGGGGCATGCGAATTGATCTGTCTCAGGTGGAATCCACGGTCAACTCTGTCGGGATCCCCTTCTTGCAATGGGCGATGACCGGGGAACTGCCGGCCCGCATCGGTAATCGTTCCGCGGAACACGTTCCGCATAACGTGTTCCGTTGCAAAGGCGATGACTCTTGGTGCGCTCTTGCTGTGCATACGGACGCGCAATGGCAGGCGCTCTGCCTCCTCATGGGGCGCGCGGACCTGTCGGCAGATGCAACGCTAGCAGATGCCAAAGGTCGGCAGATGCATGTCGATTCGATTGAACATGCCGTGTCGGAATGGGCTTCCGCCTTGGACAAGTTCGACATGATGAGACTGTTGCAACGCGCGGGCGTGCCCGCGGGTGCGGTCGAAAGTTCGCAGGATCTGATAGAACGCGACCCGCAACTGCGTGACAGGGGCTACTGGCAGGAAATTGAACATCCCGAAATGGGCGTCACGCGTTTCACGTCGCCTCCTTATCTGGTGGACGGGGAACGTATTGAACTCACACGGCCTCCACTGCTTGGGGAGCATACGGAGGACGTGTTGTCCCGTGTGCTTGGTTACAGCACAACGGAGATTTTTCAGCTTCAACGTGATGGCGTTCTGCGATGAGCGTGTCTCTGAAGGGCGTGGCTGCCATCGTCGGCGTTGGCCAGACCGATTGGGCTGATGACTATCATAGGGTACGGGCAGGTGAGAAGCCGGACACCAGCTACGGCTATGGCGCGCGCGCGTTCGTTGATGCATTGGATGACTCGGGTCTGACGCGGAACGATGTTGATGGTCTGGTTGTCGCCGGCGGGCTTGCGCATGAGCGTATGAGCGAAATTCTTGGGTTGAATCCTCGCTGGGGTGCGCAAACCGATGCGGCGAACGCGGTCATGTCCGCCGTGATGGCGATTGCGACCGGTATGGCTAGCGTCGTTGCTCTGATACAGGGCTCCGACCAGAGGTCCGCGAAGGTTGCCTATGGCGGTGCCGACACCATGGGCGGCAATATGGTGTTGTCCTATATTTATCATGCGCCATGGGGAATGACGTCGCAGGGTGCGCTCTATGCACTGATGTTTCGCCGCTACATGGAGTTGCATGGCTGTACGGAGGCGGATCTTGGGCAAGTTGCGGTGGCCCAGCGCTTTGCTGCCACGCTTAATCAGCGAGCCATTATGCGAAAGCCGATGGATCTGGAGGGCTACCTTGCGTCCCCTTATGTCTGCGAACCCCTGAGAGTCCCTGATTACTGTCTGATCAACGATGGCGGCGTGGCGTTGATCGTGACCGATGTCGCCCGCGCCAGGAGCCTGCTGAAAAAGCCCGCTGTGATTCACGGGATCGGACGGCAGGACCTCAGTTGCAATGCGACAAGCCTGGAGCCGCGATTGATCGATTTCTACAGAACCGCGCAGTCAGCATGCGCAAACGCCGTGTTCAACATGGCGGCTGCTGGTCCAGAGGACATGGACTGCCTCCAGATCTACGACAGTTTTTCCTGCCATGTGCCATTCGCGCTTGAAGGTTATGGCTATTGCGGGATTGGAGACGCCGGCAGGTTCATGCGAGAAGGGGGTATTCATCTGGGTGGCCGGCTTCCCGTTAACACTGCTGGCGGGCACCTTTCAGAGTGCTATTTGCAAGGCTGGAACCATCAAATCGAGGCCGTCAGGCAGCTTCGCGGCGAATGCGGGGCAAGGCAGGTCGAAGGCTGCCGGTATGTTCATTACAGTTCGGACGTCGCCGGTAAGGCATGTTCGATCATCTACGGACATTAGGTGCGTTATGGGGCGTTCCCGGCCTGTCCTATCTCTTTACGATCATCCGCTCTGGCAAAGCGCTCACGATCATGCGCTTAAGCTACAGTGCTGCTCTGACTGTCAGACGTTTCGCTACCCGCCATCTCCCGTCTGCCACGTATGTCTGTCCACCAGCGACGAGTGGCGACCAATCAGTGGGCAGGGGACGATATTGTCTTGGGTGATATTCCACCGACAGTATTTCGATGACTATCCGGTACCATACAATGTCGTTGCAGTGGCTCTCGATGAAGGGCCAATCTTCACCACCACGTTGGTCGGAGCAACGCCCCAAGGGTCATGGATCGGTTCCAGGGTGGCCATGACATATCGAGAACAGGATGACCGGACATTGCCGGTCGTCGAATTGGCATAGGGGTCGAAGATGTGGCGCGAGAAGACGCAGGGGCTGATCCGCCGGGAGCTGGAGCGCGATGTGCGACTCAATCGCGCGCCGGAAGCAATCCTGGAGCCTGACCTGCCGATCATCGATCCGCATCATCATCTTTGGGATGATCGCCCCGAGCCTGTGAGCCGATACCTGCTGGAAGACGTGCTCGATGACATGTCAAGCGGACATAACATCGAGGCCAGCGTTTTCCTGCAATGTGCATCTATGTATAGGCAGGATGGCCCCGACGTACTTAAGCCGATAGGCGAAACCGAATTCGTCAATGGCATTGCTGCCATGAGCGACAGCGGCCGATATGGTCGAACGAGAGTCGCGAAAGGCATCGTTGGATACGTTGACCTTGCGGTAGGCGCGTCGGTGGAGGAGGCGCTTCATGCTCATGTCCGGGCAGCAGGAGAGCGCTTTAAAGGAATACGTTTCTCGACCGGGGCGGACGATGACCCGGTTGTGGGTCGACATATCCGGAGGAAGGTCCCGCCGAACTTGCTCGCCGACAGTCGGCTTCGTCAGGGCTTTGCGAAGCTTGCGCCTCTCGGCCTCAGCTTCGATACCTGGCTCTACTTCCCGCAACTGCAGGACGTCGCCGATCTTGCTGCTGCGTTTCCGGAGACGCGGATCGTGCTCGATCATGTCGGAGGATTGCTGGGAATCGGCAAGTATGTCGATCGGCAAACAGTGTTCAGGGAATGGTCGCGGGCGCTCCAGGCTCCCGCACAGCATCACAACGTGTTCATCAAGATTGGCGGCCTTGCGATGATGACCGCGGGCTTCGGTTACGGAGATCAAATCGAGCCGGTGACTTCGGAACAGTTGGCGATGGACTGGTCGCCGTATGTCAAAACCTGTATTGACCTTTTCGGCCCGGAGCGATGCATGTTTGAATCGAATTTCCCGGTAGATAAGGTTTGCTCCTATGCCACGCTGTGGAATGCCTTCAAGCGTGTTTCAGCGGATTACTCTCCAAGTGAAAGACAGTCCCTATTTTCGGGCACCGCTAGGTCCTTCTATAGGCTCTGACTCAGTTTTCTAGTGAAGAATTGAACGATGTATTGTTGCGTTATATGAAGCCGAGACGCCGGATTGCTAGCTATTTCAAATGACTAGGGTGGTCAGTAATGGAGTCGTCAGCCATCATTGCTAGCCGAGGTGCCCATGCCATGGCGGTCTGCCCCCTGAAATGTGGTCCACCCTGAAGTAGGCTATTGAGCCTTGGAGCTGACGTTCGAATGCCCCAGAAGAAGCACAAGCCTGAAGAGATGTCGCGAAGTTGCGCCAGTTCGATGTTCTGTTGTCGCAAAGTCGATCGGTTGGAGAAGCGGTTCGCTCGATCAGCGTGACCCAGTTTAGGTATTACCGCGGGCGCAAGAGGTTCGGTGGCCTGAAGTTGATTGGCCTGTCCCCGATAGGGTGGTCCGGTTTGGGATGTCTCTATGCACGCCCCTCCAACCAAACAGTTCTTTGGACGTTCCAAACGCGAATGGGATTTGATTGCGATGCCGGAACCCTGGTCACGTCAGGCGGCTCGGGGCTCTAATTGAGGTGTTGTTTCTGGGCAGCGTAACGTCGCCTTCTGTCTGGCCACCGGCTGCGACGATGCCGTTCGGCAGGATCGGACGACGGGTTGTGCCTGGCGGATGGTGATTGTCGCGTCGGGGAACCGACAAGTGGACAGCGGAGACACAATGAACCTGCGCGTCTGCCGGGACCAGCTGGACGATATCGACCGCATGGCGGCAGTAGCGGCCCAGCCGCTTTTCAAGCGCATCTACAGGCGGCAGATGCCGTTCGGCTCACGTTACGCCCGCCGCAATGCGGCTTCGACCGCCAGCGCCTCAGTCGGCCGAACCAATCTGGCGATCTCCTGACCATCCCTCAACACCACCAAGGTCGGCCAGAGCTTTACTCCAAAGGATCGTCCCAACCGCCGGCCTCGGGCGTCAGCAATCTTAATGTGCCGAACGTCGGGATAGGCAGACAGCGCTTGATGAATGAGAGGCTTGGCACGCAGGCAGTGGCCGCACCGTGGACTGCCGAATTCTAGAAGGGTGATGCCGGATAGAGCATTGACTTCGGACCTCCTGGGCTCAGTCTCGGAGTAATCCGTTGCGGGCATACGGCACCCCTTGCTCTATTCGGGCGCGCGGAAGGGCACCAATCCTCGGGGGAGATCGCTCATGTCCTTCTCCTGTGGCCGACATTCCTGAAGAAAGACTATCGCTGACCGGCGAGCGCATTCATCGTCAGCCGTTGGCGCACTTCGTCCTTCTACTTCTGGACCATGTCGGGAATCAAGAAGGCGTCGACCAAGAGCCACACGAATCCGACCAGGATGAAATAGGAGAGGATTTAAAGGATCGCTGTCCCTGGCCGCCCGGAGATAGAACCGATGTATCGGTCCGTTCTCGCATCTGCGGCGATGCCCGCAGACCGATCATAGGATCCCTGCCTGTGGCAGGCCGCCTACGTCTTTTTGGTTTAGCCGATATTGCTTCTTGATCTGGACCAGGCGTCGCGGTCGCGTCCGCAACTCGCCTGATGGCGTCCGGCAGCTGGCGGCGGGTGTCTGTTCCCCGGGCCGAGTTCCTGGCTTCCGGCTCCGGCTATTCACCGCGAAAGCGGACCCCTCTTTTCTGACGAGGGGCCAGGCGAGACGAGGGGGGCCGCGGCCTCATTTTCACGTTGGCCTAGCGGGTCGACGGCGACCCCATGGAAGGGGCGCCTGTCACGCTCGCGATGCAGGCGGGGTTCGACCCTGAGAATATCCGCGCCGAGTGGGCCGTATCGACGAGATCCCGTTGGATGCTCAGCACCCCTTCGTGTCCACGCTCCATCGCGCACCTTACGTCGAGATCGTCGTTCTGGTGAAAGGCGCACGAGAACGCAATCTGGAGATGTGCTCGTCCTAGGCCGATGGGAGCCGGGCTGCTCCTGTCGATCACGGTTTTTGGGGGGAGCGGATCGCCAGCGGGGCCGCGAAAGGAGAGCGCGTGCTCGGCTTCGCGATGCAGACCGTCTCCCACAGCGTCCACGGGCTGAGCTTCGAGGACGTGGAGAATGGGCTGGCTTTCCTCGGGATTGTCGGTTTCATTGACTGCGGCCGACCGCGGAAATCCCCGGGCCCCCTTCATCTCGTCAAGGGCATAGCGGTTACTTTCGGAGAGCCTTGCCTCCAGCTGACTGAGCGCAAGGGCGTAGCGGTCTGCGGATTGCAGGATTCGCATAAGCGGCAAGGCGCGGAAGCTCTCCGCGATGCCCGCTAGTCTTGCGCCGGCACCCACATACGGTAAGCATTGATAAAAACCAAACCGCGATACCGTGTGCCGAAGGCGGCAGCCGGTCGGTTGATGCTTGACCGGAAACCGGAAGGTGACGGAACCTGCTCGGAACTGGACCGTTCTGTCAGGGAACTCGGAGAGCGCTCATGCCGGATCAAACCGCCTCCACGCTCAGCAGCATTTTGCGTGACTGGTATATCGCAATCCTCGGCATCGTGCTGATTGTTGGCGGGATGGCTTTTGCCTCTGGCTTCGGCGCACCGACTACCCCGGACAATGCGGCGCATGAAAGCGTTGCGCGGGCTCCTGCTCCTGCTTTTGCCCCGGTTTCTACTTCTGCGCCGTCGCAGGCCGGACAGGCCATGCCGGCTCTGGCGCAACCCAACAGCCAGGTCGCGCAGGCGCCTGCGCCGGCCCCGCACTTGGCCGCAGACCGCTCGGCAACGGCGAATCCGGCCGCACCGGCCCTGCGCGCGGCAACGTCAGCCACCCAGACGCCGGCAACCGCACAGCCAGCACCACCGCGGGCTCCGCAACCCCCCGTCCCGGTCGCCACGACCGCGCAAGCACCGGCGCCGCAACAGCCTGGAGCCCATGGCGCCCACTCTGCGGCGCCCGCAATGGCGGTGGCCGGTGATGCCAATGCGGGCCGGCAGGCATTTCGCAAATGCCAGGCCTGCCATTCGCTCGAGGCAGGAAAGAACCTGATCGGCCCGAGCCTTGCCGATATTGCCGGGAAGCCGGCCGGGCAGGTCAGCGGATACAATTATTCGCCCGCTCTCAAGGCGTCCGGCGTGACGTGGAATGCGGAGAATCTCAACGCCTTTCTGCAAGCGCCGCAGAAGTTCATCCCCAAGAACAAGATGGCCTTCCCCGGCATCGCCACCGACAGCGAGCGGACCAACATCGTTGCCTTTCTGGCCTCCGACTCGCAGCTGCCGACGGGCGCGGGCGCGGCCCAGCAGGTCGAAGCTCCGGCGGCGCGGGCCGCGCCGCGTCCGGCCCAGGCGCAGCGGCCTGACACCGGCGGCGCCACGGGCCAGTCAAGCGCCGTGAGCTACATTCCCGATGTCCGATACACGGTCCGCTCCGGAATCTCCGAAGGCCGCATAGTCTATATCGGCGTCGGCGGCACCGTCGAGGGCCAGGTCAATCCGATCCTCTCCGCTGTCGAAGGCCAGGTCGTTCAGGTCACGCTGCTCAACGGCGAAGGCGCGGAGCATGACATCGTATTTCCCGATCTGAATGCTGCGTCGCCCCGCATTGTCGGCCGCGGCACCAGCACCGTGATGGTGTTCCGTGCGACCAAGTCAGGCGACTTCATTTATTATTGCAGCGTCGCGGGCCATAGGCAGGCGGGGATGGAGGGGCAGTTCATCGTCACGCCGCGGCCGCCGGAGCAGGTCGTGGTCGAAGCCGACATTTCGCAACTGCCGACCGAGGTGCCGACGCCCATCGGCAAGCGTGATCCCCAGACCATCCGCATCGACCTGCTCGCGGTCGAACTGGAGGCAAGGCTGGCCGAAGGCACCACCTACGGCTTCTGGACCTTCAATGGCCGCGTGCCTGGACCGATGCTGCGCGCGCGTGTCGGCGACACGTTGGATGTCCATGTCACCAATGCGCAGGACAGCGCCTTCATCCATTCGGTCGATTTCCATGCCGCGACTGGACCGGGCGGCGGGGCGGCCTCGACCCAGGTCGATCCGGGCCAGACGAAATCGTTCAAGTTCAAGGCGCTGGTTCCCGGGCTCTACGTTTATCACTGCGCCACGCCGATGGTGGCCCATCACATCACCAATGGCATGTATGGCATGATCCTGATCGAACCCGAGGAAGGCCTTCCGCCGGTCGATCACGAGTTCTACGTCATGCAGGGCGAAATCTACACCCAGGACGGTTTCGACCAGCGTGGGCGACAGGAATTCAGTGTCGAGAAACTGCTCAACGAGCGCCCCGAATATTTTGTCTTCAACGGATCGGTGGGCGCGCTCTCCAAACTGCATCCGCTTAAAGCCAAAGTCGGCGAAACCGTCCGCATCTATTTCGGCGTGGGCGGCCCCAATTTCACATCCTCATTCCACGTCATCGGCGAGATCTTTGACCGGGTTTACAGCTTTGCGGATCTGCAAAGCCCGCCGCTACGAGGCGTGCAGACCATCAGCGTCCCTCCAGGCGGCGCCACGGTCGTGGAGTTCAAGGTCGATGTGCCGGGCAATTATATCCTGGTTGATCATGCCCTTTCCCGCGCCGAACGCGGGCTGGTCGGGATCCTGCAGGTCGAGGGCGCGCCCAATGCCGAGATTTTCGACGGAAAGATCGAGGAGGGCTCTGGACATTAACCGCAGATAGCACGGTATATAATCGAATCTGGCGCGGTTCGCCGTTCCGATCGCGGCTTTGCGCGGCTAACGTGATTCCACGCCAGCATGAGAAGTGGCTGGCTCGGGCGCAGACGCGCGGATAGCTGTTCGGGGGATCACGATGGCCGAGATATTCGGTCTCACTAAGCCGCTATGAGAGATCTTTGTCCGGGCGACGCTGGTTTACGTGGTGCTGGTGATTCTCATCCGCGTCATTCCAAAGCGCAATGCCGGCCATATCTCGCCCAACGATATGCTCACGCTGATCGTCCTGGGCGGCATGGGCACCGATGCCATCCTAGGCGGTTCGACCTCGGTCGTTGAAATCCTGCTGATGATCGGCTTGATCGTGGCCTGGAGCTATGCCTTCGACCTTCTCGAATATCACTTTCCCAGCCTCGCCCGGATGTTTCGGCACCGCCAGACGACCCCCCCTGATCAAGAATGGCCGTTTCCTGCGCCGGAATATGCGACGCGAACTGGTGACGGAAGAGGAATTATGCGCCGTACTCCGCAAAGAAGGGATTGACGATCCGTCAATGGCGCAATCGGCGACGCTCGAGGCCGACGGAGAAATCAGCGTCCTCAAGAAGCAAAAAGTGGCACCCGCCCGGCGTTAGCGGTCCTGCCGCCATGTCACCAGCTGTAAGGCGGCGTAATTCCACACTGCGCCGATCGCAGCGCCGGCAAGCCCTGCCACCCACCAGACGTTGGCGGCGCCGACATGGGCGAGCGCATCCACCGCGCAGACCAGATAGAACGAAGCAAGTCCGCGCGCGAATTGCGCGCGTGATACCCTGAGGCTCTGCGTGCCGATGGAGCAGCGCTTCCGCGGCTGCGCTACACTGCGGTTGGACGGGAATGGCGTGAATCTTTGCAACGTGCCGATGGAGAGTTGAACAGCGGACCGTGCGGTGCGGAGCGCTGACGCGCTGCGCGAGAGCGAGGCGCATCTTGAGTCGGAGCTCAGGCACACGGCTGCGCTGCGCGACTTGACGTCTCGGCTGGTCACAGAGGAAAGCGAACCGGCGATCTACGACGAGATTCTGTCCAACGCTGTCGCCATCACCAACGCCGATGCGGGGAGCGTGCAGGTCTACGGCACTTTATATTCGGGATCTGGTCCCACCACGTGTGATCCGCCGGTTTCGGAGGAAGCGGGAAGTTTTATGGGCTGTCGGATGCGGGGTGGGAAGTGATTCAACTGCATCTACCCAGCGGCCGGCGTGGTGCGAGGCGCGGGGGGGATGACCGCCGAAGGATCCTGCACATGTTGCGCTCTGGTGGAGGCTGGAAGAACGGCAACTTTACAGGCCACGGTGTTGGTCACACCCAGAAGGACATGCCGCCCGTTCTCCTGAATGGGAGATGCTGACGCAAACGTTGGGGAGTGGGACAGGGCGGCGGCTTAGGGCGCGGCCACAATGGGCTTGCCGTCGGAAGATCGCAGCAGTCGGCTCATCTCGCGGAAGGAAACTAGCCGGTTGCGGCTTTCGTCCCACAGCACAAGCCGCACGCAGCGAAGACTGTCAGCCAACGTCAGTCGACCGATGTCGGTCAGCTCAGGATGCTCGCGCAACACGCGCGGCAGCCGGTAGTATGGGATCCGGCTGCACAAATGATGCACATGATGCACGCCGATATTTGCACTGAACCAGCGCAGAACCGTCGGCAAAGCGTAATAGGAACTGCCGTGGAGCGCCGCCTCATGCTGGTTCCAGCCGCACTGCCGAGCCCAGAGCGTGTGCTCGAATTGGTGCTGGATGTAAAACAGCCATACGCCAATCGAAGCGCCAATTATCGTCGTTGGCAAGTGGATCAGCAGGAACGGACTAACTCCTACGAGCCAAACGGTTAGGGAGGCGGTTGCCACGATTGCGACATTTGTGCCCATCGTGCTTGCCCAAGGCATCCATCCGGCGCCGCGCATCATACCTGCGGGCCATCGCTGCTGCAGAATGAAAAGATAGGCCGGTCCGAAGCCAAACATGACGAGCGGATGGCGGTACAGCCGGTATCGGAGGCGTCTCCAGCGGGAGAGCGCGCGATATTCGTCCACCGTCAGCGTATCGATGTCACCGATGCCGCGCCGATCGAGATTGCCAGAATGAGCGTGATGCGCCGCGTGCGATCGCCGCCAGAAGTCATAGGGCGTTAAAGTCAGAACGCTGATGACGCGTCCCACTCAATCGTTAGCCAGCCGGTGTCGGAAGAAGGCGCCATGACCGCAATCATGCTGAATCATGAACAATCGCACGAGAAATCCAGCCGCCGGAATGACGAGCAGTAAACCGATCCAGTAGCCGAAGTAGAGGGACGCCCACATCGCTATCCATAACAACGCGAATGGCCCGGCGGTAATCGCCAGCTCCACTATTGCGCGCAGGCGACTGGGTTGCCGATAGGACGCAAGACGCTGCGCCGAGGTAAACGCCAGGGCGGCGCGTTCTGTCCAAACCGTATGTTGGGATTTTCCCACGAGCTATCCATCAAGCTGGGGGTAATCGACGGCATGACGCCCCACAGGCGCCGCAGTCTGACCCTCGCTGGTAGCAGCAGCTCTTGTCCAGAACAAGGCAACATTGGCCGCGCTTCCGGCTTTGCCGGCAGGTTCTGCCCGCGGGAACCCTCAGGTCTTTTAGCAGCGCGTTCCGGGGCCACCCGCGGGTAGGGCGACGCTCCTTGTCGCCCTTCGGGCAAGGCGTTCGCCTGCTTTCCCTATTCCTTGCGTTTCGCCGCCACCAGTTTCCCTGTTAGCGGCCGAAAATTCCCTGTTCTTCGACTAGAGAATTTCGGAACCAAGCGCTTGAAACAGTAAACAAATTGCTCGGAAGGGAGCCTTGCCAACAGGCCTTTTGACAGAAAACCCTCTATTTTTCCCTGTTAGCAGGGAATCCGGCAAGGCGAGACCCGTTCGATCGGACTGCCTCCACCACCACCGTCGTCCGCAGTTCAGAGATTTTCGCAAACTATGCAAGAAAAGCCCGCCATTGGCGGGCTTTCCTGGCTGCGGTCTTTGCGCGAGCCGTCTCTGCGGTACGTTTGCGCGCACTTCCGGTCTTGGTCTCTACCGCCAGAATTCCTGTTCCAAACAGGCAAGGCAGATCGTCCCGGTTCGATCTGGACGAAGTCCAACAGGCGATGACGTGATAGCCGAAATGCATCGGTCTCTATCGACGCCCGGCTATCATTGAGCGGGCCGCGTGAGCCCCAGGCACGGGAGATGGCACGCAGCAACGCTGCTTTGCGCTCGGCCTTGATCGGCCGTGTCGTTTCGCGCCGTGTGGACGGCGGCAACAGCAACTCCCTAAACTTCTTGCCGCGCGGCTTCGACCATGATGCGGAGAGGATGACAGGGGCAGCGGCGTCATCGTTCAGATATTTGGAGTCAGGCCGATCGCTATCGTCATGGATGCCGGAGCGATCTGATGGCTTGAGGTGGATGGCGATCTCGCGTTTGCTGATAACGATCCGCTCGATATGGGCGGTGATCAGTTCTCGGTCGTCTGTGTCGCTGACAGCAATGCTGGTTTGGGTCAGGTGCTGCTTGAGTGTTTTGATGACGATGGCTTCGATGTCGTTGGCCGGGACACGTGGTTCCGATCCGGCGGGGATCTTGGTCTGCCCACGCAGATGTGGTTCGGAGACGTAGTACCAGTAACGGATATGACCCCTGATGCTGTAGCTTGGGATCATTGGATAGCCGGCGTCGTCATAGATCCGTCCTGAGAGAGGCTTGTCAGTCGGAATGCGGGATCGGGTCCGGTGCTGCCATTGCGCGGTGAGCCTGGTTTGGACGGCATCGAACAAGTGTCGGTCCAGCAGGGGCGACTGGGGGCCGGGACAGATCTCTCCCTTGAACAATATCTCTCCGACATAGAACGGGTTGCGCAGCATCTGGAACAGGGTGCCCTGCCGGAACGGGACGCCGCCTCGGGACGCACCCGTCGACAGCCGGCACAGCTTGGTCCGGAAGCCACGTTCTTCCAGTTCCGGAACCAGCCGGTTGACGCTGCCAACCTCCCGATAGCGCCGGAAGATGGTCCGGATCTGTTCGGCCTTCTCTTCGGTAATGAGGAGCTTGTCGTCCCTGAGTTCGTAGCCCAGACGCGCTCTTTGGTAGAGTTCATCGAACGTGACTACCTCGGCTACTGAGATTGTTCTAAAACGCTTTGGTTGGCGATGCAGGGCTCGAACCTACGACCCGTTGATTTAAGAGTCGGCTGCTCTACAAATTGAACTAATTGTCCTCGGGATGATGCGGCCAGCG
>Ga0182736_1000797_pt1 | contig 39584 bp, 33 predicted proteins | sample eDN5th30CKraftBY_FD_128882 | JGI IMG/M metagenome (GOLD analysis project Ga0182736, IMG submission 128882) | Enriched backyard soil microbial communities from Emeryville, California, USA - eDNA 5th pass 30_C Kraft BY (version 2) (version 2) | ecosystem: Environmental > Terrestrial > Soil >... | reverse complement strand
GGAGGCCGGGCTTGGACACCCGGCGGAGGCCGGAGATCGTCCGGGCCCGCTCGGGCGAGTACTTCATGGTGACGGTGAGGGTGCTACCGGGACGGTCGCTGTTGTCGGCGACGCTGAAGTCCTCGATGTAGCCCTCCTTCTTCAGGAGCGCCGCAAGGGCTTCCTTCTTCTTGGAGGAGGGCATCTTCACCTCGTCGTGCATGGCGACGTTGGCGTTGCGGACACGGGTGAGCATGTCGGCGATGGGGTCAGTCATGGTCATGGTTCAGTCCTCCCTCACCAGCTCGCCTTGGTCACGCCGGGGATCTCCCCCGCGTGCGCCATGTCCCGCAGGCAGATGCGGCACAGCTTGAACTTGCGGTACACCGAGTGCGGACGCCCGCACTTCTGGCAGCGCGTGTAGCCCCGCACCTTGAACTTGGGCTTCTTGTTGGCCTTGTTGATCAGAGCCTTCTTCGCCATCAGTTGGCCTGCCCTTCGCGCTTGAACGGGAACCCGAAGGCGTCGAGGAGGGCCTTGCCGCCCGCGTTGTCGACGGCGGTGGTCACGATGGTGATGTCCATGCCTCGGGGTTGGTCGATCTGGTCGTAGTCGATCTCCGGGAAGATCAGCTGCTCGGTCACGCCGAACGTGTAGTTGCCGCGGCCGTCGAAGCTGTTGGCCGGCAGGCCGCGGAAGTCACGGATCCGGGGGATCGCCAGGGCGATCAGCCGGTCCAGGAACTCCCACATCCGGTCGCCGCGCAGCGTGACCTTGGCGCCGATGGCGTTGCCTTCACGGAGCTTGAAGTTGGCGATGGACTTGCGGGCCCGGGTCACCAGCGGCTTCTGGCCGGTGATCAGGGTGAGGTCCTTGATCGCGTTCTCGAGGAGCGAGGCCTGGCCGACGGCACCGCCGACGCCCATGTTGACCACGATCTTCTCGAGCCGCGGGACCTGCATCACGTTGCCGAGGCCGAGGGCCTGCTGGAGCTGGTCGCGGATCTCGTCGTTGTACTTGGTCTTGAGGCGGGGAACCTCGACCGTCGCAGTGGTGTCGCTCATGGGATCTCCACCCCCGTGCGCTTGCAGACGCGCACCTTCTTGCCGTCGACGACCTTGTAGCCCACGCGGGTGGCCTTGCCGTCCTTGGGGCTGATCAGCGCCACGTTGCTGGCGTCGATCGGCTTGTCGATGTGGATGATGCCGCCGGTGTCGGTGGCGGAGCGGGCGGCCCGGTGGCGCTTGGCGGTGTTGACGCCCTCGACCACGACCTTGCCCTCGGCGGGAAGGGCCTGGTGGACGACGCCCTCCTTGCCCTTGTCCTTGCCGGACAGGACGATCACGCGATCGCCCTTCTTGATCTTGAGTCCACTCATGTCAGAGCACCTCGGGTGCGAGCGAGACGATGCGCATGAACTTCTTGTCCCGGAGCTCGCGGCCCACCGGGCCGAAGATCCGGGTGCCACGCGGCTGCTGCTGCTCGTTGATGAGCACCGCAGCGTTCTCGTCGAAGCGGATGTAGGAGCCGTCGGGACGACGCTTCTCCTTCTTGGTGCGGACGACGACGCACTTGACGACGTCGCCCTTCTTCACGCCGGCACCGGGGATGGCATCCTTGACCGTGGCCACGAACACGTCGCCGATGGAGGCGTAGCGCCGACGGGAGCCACCCAGCACCTTGATGCAGAGGACTTCCTTGGCGCCGGAGTTGTCAGCCACCCGGAGGCGGGTCTCCTGCTGGATCACTTGGCACGCTCCAGGATCTCCACGATCCGCCAGCGCTTGAGCTTGCTCAGCGGGCGGGTCTCGGCGATGCGGACCCGGTCGCCCACGTTGAGGGTGTTCTCCTCGTCGTGGACGTAGAGCTTGGTGCTCTTGGCGACCGTCTTGCGGTACTTCGGGTGGGGCTTGCGCGTGGTCACGGTGACGACGGCCGTCTTGTCCATGCCGTTCGACGTCACGAGGCCCTCGCGGGACTTGCGGTCGTTGCGCTCTTCGGTGGTCGTTTCAGCCATCAGGCCTTCTCCTCCTGGGCGAGGGCCTCGGCGGCCTCGATCTCCCGGGCCCGCAGCTCGGTCTCGTAGCGGGCGATCTCCTTGCGTGCGGTGCGCAGGCCGGCGGTGTTCTCGAGCGTGCCGGTGGCGAACTGGACCCGCAGCTTGAAGAGGCGGTCCTTCTCCTCGGCGAGGCGCTCCACGATGGTGGCGGTGTCGAGGTCGGCGGCGGTGGTGGTGGTCTTCGCCATCAGAACCCCTCCTCGCGGGTGACGAACTTGGCCTTGATCGGCAGCTTCTGGATGGCCCGCTCGATGGCCTCCTTGGCGATCACCGGATCGCTGTAGGAGAGCTCGAACATGACCCGGCCGGGCTTCACGACGGCCACCCAGCGCTCCGGGTTGCCCTTGCCGGAGCCCATGCGGGTCTCGGCGGGCTTCTCGGTGACGGGCTTGTCGGGGAAGACCGAGATCCAGACCTTGCCGCCACGCTTGATGTGGCGGGTCATGGAGATACGGGCGGCCTCGATCTGGCGGGCGGTGACCCAACCGGGCTCGAGGGCCTGGATCCCGTAGTCACCGTGGACGACGGCGGTGCCGCCCTTGGCGGCGCCGGTCATCCGGCCGCGGTGCTGCTTGCGGTGCTTGACCTTGCGGGGCATCAACATGATTCAGTCACCATCCCCGGGACGGAAGTGAGGGGTCTCGTGGGTCTCGCGGACCGAGCGCTCGATCGCTTCCTCTTCCTCGAGGAGCTTCTCGATCTCGGGATCGGCCTCGGCCACCAGGGGCTTGGCCTCCTCGACCGAGTCGGGCACGGTGGCGGGGTCGACCGGGGCGGCCTCGGCACGGCGGCGCGAGGACGACACGACCTTGGCGGGAGCGGCGTCACCGGAGGTCTCGCCGACGGCCATGGCGGCCTCACGGGAGATCTTGTCCTCGGTCTGCGCCTTGTAGGGCAGGATGTCGCCCTTGTAGATCCACACCTTGACGCCGATGCGGCCGGCGGTGGTGCGGGCCTCGCGGAAGCCGTAGTCGATGTCGGCGCGCAGCGTGTGCAGCGGGACCCGACCTTCGCGGTACCACTCGGTCCGGCTCATCTCGGAGCCGCCGAGGCGACCCGAGCACTGGACCCGGATGCCGAGGGCGCCGGCCTTCTGGGCGTTCTGGACGGCCCGCTTCATGGCCCGGCGGAAGGCGACGCGGCCGGCGAGCTGGTCGGCGACGCCCTGGGCGATCAGCGCAGCGTCGAGCTCGGGCTGCTTGATCTCCTGGATGTTCAGCTGGACCTTGTTGTTGCCGGTGATCTCGGCGAGGCGGCCGCGGAGGCGGTCGGCCTCGGCGCCACGGCGGCCGATGACGATGCCGGGACGGGCGGTGTGCACGTCGACGCGGAGGCGGTCGCGGGTGCGCTCGACCTCGACGCGGCTGATGGCGGCGTGGGGCAGGTCGGTCATCAGGAGGTCCCGGATCTTCGAGTCCTCGATGACGTACTTGCTGTAGTCACCGCGATCGGCGAACCAGCGCGACTTCCAGTCGGTGGTGACGCCCAGGCGGAAGCCGTAGGGGTTGACCTTCTGGCCCATCAGTCGTTGTCCTTCTCGTCGGTCTCGGCAGCTGCCTCGGGCTCGGCGGCCTCGTCGGCCTCGGCCTCGGGAGCCTCGTCCTCGGCGGCCTCCTCGGCCACGGCCTCGGTCTCGGGCGCCTCGTCGGCAGCGTCGACCTCGACCTCGTCGACCTCGACCTCGACCTCGGTGTCGAGCACCTCGTCGTCGTGGTCGTGATCGTGATCGTGATCGTGGTCGTGGTCGTGGTCGTGCGTGTGGCCCTCGGCCTGGCGGCTCTTGGCCACGCGGCTGCGGCGGGAGGCACGGGCGGCGGTGCCGCCGCCGGTGCGGCCGCTGCGGGCGTCGCGCTCGGCGCGGATGCGCAGCGTCTCGCCGTCGAGCCGGCTCACGATGATCGTGATGTGGCACGTGCGCTTGCGGATGCGGGTGGCGCGGCCACGGGCACGGGGGCGCCAGCGCTTGAGCGTCGGGCCCTCGTCGGCGTAGCAGGCCGAGACGAACAGCGCCTCGGGGTCCTGGCCGTCGTTGTTGGTGGCGTTGGCCACCGCGGAGGCGAGCGCCTTGCGGATGATGATGGCGATGTCGCGCTCGACGAACTCGAGGATCTCGTCGGCATCGGCCACGTGCTTGCCGCGGATGAGGTCGAGGACCTCACGGGCCTTGTAGGCGGACACCCGGACGTACTTGACCTGGGCACGGGTGCCCGGGCGCTCGTTCGTCTTGTAGATGGTCGCGCCCTTGCGGGTCTCGCGGACCCCGGCGATCTTGGTACCGGACTGCGCCATGGCCTATCGCCTGCCCTTCACGTTGCGCTCCTGCCCGGCGTGGAACTTGAACGTCCGGGTGGGGGCGAACTCACCGAGCTTGTGGCCGACCATCGACTCGGTGACGTACACCGGGACGTGCTTGCGGCCGTCGTGGACGGCGATGGTGTGGCCGACCATGTCGGGGATGATGGTGGAACGGCGGGACCAGGTCTTGATGACCTTCTTCTCGCCTGCGGCGTTCAGGACGTCGACCTTCTTGAGAAGGTGGTCGTCGATGAAGGGGCCCTTCTTGAGTGAACGAGGCATCTCGGACTCCTGGCCTTACCGGCGCGAGCCGCGGGTGCGGCGACGACGGACGATGAGCTTCTGGGACGGCTTGGTCTTGTCTCGGGTGCGGCCTTCCTTCTGGCCCCACGGAGACACCGGGTGGCGACCACCCGAGGTCTTGCCCTCGCCACCACCGTGGGGGTGGTCGACGGGGTTCATGGCCACACCGCGGGTCTGGGGGCGAACGCCCTTCCAGCGGTTCCGGCCGGCCTTGCCGATCTTGATCAGCTCGGCCTCGGCGTTGCCGACCTCACCGACGGTGGCCCGGCAGTCGATCGGCACGCGGCGCATCTCGGTGGACGGCAGGCGCAGGGTGGCGTAGTCGCCCTCCTTGGCCACCAGCTGGACGCTGGTGCCGGCCGCACGGGCCATCTTGCCGCCGCCGCCGGGCTTGAGCTCGACGTTGTGCACCGTGGTGCCGACGGGGATGTAGCGCATGGGCAGGGCGTTGCCGGGACGGATCTCGGCGCCCTGGCCGCTCTGGAGGCGGTCGCCGACCTTCACGTTCCGCGGGGCGAGGATGTAGCGCTTCTCGCCGTCGAGGTAGTGCAGCAGGGCGATGCGGCAGTTGCGGTTCGGGTCGTACTCGATGGCGGCCACGTGGGCCGGCACGCCGTCCTTGGTGCGGCGGAAGTCGACCAGGCGGTACTGCTGCTTGTGGCCGCCGCCCTTGTGGCGGGCGGTCTTGCGGCCGTACGAGTTGCGGCCACCGGTGTTGCTCTTCGAGACGAGGAGCGACTTCTCCGGGGTGGTCTTGGTGATGTCCTTGAAGTCCGAGACCGTCTGGAACCGACGGCCCGGGCTGGTGGGCTTGCGCTTGCGGAGCGCCATGGTGATCAGGCCTCCTTGAAGAGGTCGATGGAGTCGCCCTCGACGAGGGTGACGATGGCCCGCTTGCGGGAGGGACGGCTGCCGACCTTGCCGGTGCGGCGGTTGCGCGTGGTCTTGCCCTTGCGGTTGAGGGTGTTCACCTTGGCGACCTTGACGCCGAAGATCTCCTCGACCGCGTTGCGGATCTCGGGCTTGGCGGCGTCGTTGTGGACGACGAACGTGTAGACGTTCTGCTCGATGAGGGCGTAGCTCTTCTCCGACACGACCGGAGCGATGATGACGTCGCGGGGATCCTTCACTTCGCCTCCTCGGCGTTCGCGGCGGCCGGGACGGACGTCGGCAGGTTGGCCTGGGTGAAGACGACGTAGTCGTTCACGAGGACGTCGTAGGCGTTGAGCTCGCGGGAGTTGATGACCTGCACCTCGGGGAGGTTGCGGAACGAGCGAGCCGCCACGGCGTCGTCGTCGGTCAGGACCACGAGCACCCGGCCCTCGGTGCCGAGGGCGGCGAGGGCCGCCTTGGCGTCCTTGGTCTTGGGGGCGTCCCAGCCCCAGGCGTCGACCACGAGGACCTTGCCCTCGGCCGCCCGGTCGGACAGGGCCGAGCGCAGGGCCAGGCGCACCATCTTCTTGGGGGTCTTCTGGTCGTACTTGCGGGGCTTCGGGCCGAGGGCCACGCCGCCGCCACGCCAGATCGGCGACCGGCTGGAGCCGGCGCGGGCGCGGCCCGTGCCCTTCTGGGCCCACGGCTTGGCGCCGCCGCCCCGAGCCTCGGAGCGGGTCTTGGTGGACTGGGTGCCGGCGCGGCGGGCCGCCAGCTGGGCGGTGACCACCTGCGACATCACGGCCACGTTGGGCTCGATGCCGAAGTAGGTCTCGTCGAGCTCGACGGAGCCGGACTTCTTGCCGGAGGTGCTGAGCACGTCGACCATGGTCACTTCCCCTTCACGGCGTCGCGGATGAGGACGAGCCCACCCTTGGGGCCGGGAACGGCGCCCTTGATGAGCAGGAGGTTGCGCTCGGCGTCGGAGGACACGACGGTGAGGTTCAGCGTCGTGACCTTGTCGCCGCCCATGCGGCCGGCCATGCGCTGGCCCTTGAACACGCGAGCGGGGGTGGCGCACTGGCCGATGGCGCCCGGCGCACGGTGGACCCGGTGGGCACCGTGGCTGGCGCGCTGGCCGGCGAAGCCGTGGCGCTTCATGACGCCGGCGAAGCCCTTGCCCTTGCTGACGGCGGTGACGTCGATGAGGTCGCCGTCGGCCAGCTCGGCCACGGTGAGCTCCTGGCCGACCTCGTAGCCGGTGACGTCGTCGAGGCGGAGCTCGACGAGGCGCTCACCCGGCTCCACGTCGCCGTACTGGCCGGCGACGGGCTTGGTGAGCTTGGTGACCTTCTTGTGACCGAAGGTGACCTGGAGGGCGCTGTAGCCGTCCTTCTCGGGGGTGCGGATCTGCACCACGCGAAGGGGCTCGACCTCGAGGACGGTGACCGGGATCATCCGGTTCTGGTCGTCCCAGATCTGAGTCATGCCGACCTTCTGGCCGACGATCGCTTTGGTTGCCATGAGATGCGTCTTTCGGTCGCGGAGGAACGGGGCCCGTTCACGCGGACGCTCCGCATGGGCCAAGCCCAGCGGAGCGCCAGTTCGGTTGTGCTCCGAGGTACCTGTTGCCAGGCCGGCGGAGACGTCGGTTGCAGGCCGGAGCCTGAGACCAGCCCATCGGCGGGAGCCTCTGGGCAACGAGTTGGAAACCCTAGGCGCGCCCGGCCGCCCCTGCCAACTCGCGGCGCCGCGCGGCGGGTTCGTCGCCGTCGCGGGCCGTCGTCCGCCAGGGTCGGCCTGTGCCACACTGACGGCGCTCGATGCCGCCGACGGCCCCTGCACGGGGGTGGGAGCTCCGTGGAAGACGCCCTGGAAGGACCCCCGCGCTACGCCCGCTGGGTCGATCGCCTCTGGCTCCTCCCCCTGCTCGCAGCGGTCGCGTCGCTCATCAGCGCCCGCGTCCAGGGCTGGGTGCCGGTCTCCGACGGCGCGGTCGCCGCGGTGCGGGCCGCGGACGTGCTCCGGGGCCACATGACGCCGCTCGGGCTGCCGGCGTCGATCTCCGAGTTCGCACCGGGCCCGCAGCGCTACCACCCCGGGCCGCTCCTGTTCTGGGCCCTCGCCCCGTTCACCGGGGTGTTCGGCATCCAGCTGGGCACCACGATCGGCACGATCGCCATCAACACCGCGGCATCCGTCGGGGCCATCCGGGCCACCAACCGGGCGCACCGCCCCCGCCTCACCGTGCTGATGGCCGTCACCGCCCTGCTCACCGGCATCACCGTGTGGGGCCCCGGCCACCTCTACGACCCGTTCAACACGATGCTCCCGGCGATCACGCTGCTGTGCGGGTTCGTGCTGGCGTGGCGCCTGTTCTGCGGCGACGGCACGATGCTCCCCTGGGCGATCGTCCTGGCCAGCTTCGCCATCCAGACCCACGTGGTCTACGCCGTCCCGCTGCTCGTCACGCTGGTGCCCGCGGCCCTGGTGGCCATCGGCCCGCCCCGCTGGCGACCGGCCGGCGCCGAGCGGCCGTCGGGCCGCCGCATCGCCCTGTCCGCCGTGCTCGGCGTGTTCCTCTGGAGCTGGCCGGCGGTCGAGGCGCTGGCCAACGGGGGCGGCAACATCCGCAACCTCTTCGCGGGCACGAGCGGAGCGGCGGTGGTGGGCGTGCGTGGCGCCGTGGCCACGTTCGTGCAGGTGGCGAACGTGCCGCCGGTGCAGTTCCGGTCGATCAGCGACGCCACCTTCCTCCACTCGGCCAACGTCTCGGCCGTCCTGCTCGGCGCCTTCGCCATCTGGCTGGCCGTCCGCGCCGTGCGCTCGGGCGATGCCGTCCTGCGGCGGCTGGTGGCGGTCGCCGGGCTGGCCGTCGTCGGGGCCGCGCTGACCACGATGCAGCTGCCCGACGAGCCGCTCGAGAACGCCCAGATGACCTTCTTCAAGGTGGTCGTGCCGTTCACCTGGTTCGCCCTGCTCGGGTCGTGGGCCGAGACCTGGACCCTCCCGGCCAAGCGGGTGCGGCTCATCCGGGGCGCCGCCCTCGGCCTGGCCGTGATCGTGGCCGTCGAGGCGTGCGTCCCGTTCCAGATCCGCAACGGCTACGACATCGACAGCTGGATCTTCGACGGCACCACCGACGTCAGCGACGAGATCGCCGCCGCCCTCCCGGCCGACCAGCCCTACCGGATCGATGCGCGAGGCGGGACCCGCTACCTCCTGTTGCTCTACGGGGTGATCGCCGACCTCCAGGACCGGGGCTGGGACCTCCGCGTCACCCGCGAGCGCGAGACCAACTACGGCTCCTGGAAGGTGGCGGACGACGACGAGGGGCGGACGACGATCGTCCTGCAGGACCCGTTGGTGGCCCCGCCCGAGGGCGGGGAGTTCGTGGCCGCGTACCGGCCGGAGGTCGATGAAGCCGCTCGCGCCGAGCTCGAGGCCGAGCTGCTCCGCCGGGCGAAGGAGCACGGGACGGTGCGGCTCACCAGTCCCGGTCAGAACCTGCTCGCCTACACCCTCGTCGACCGCCCGGGCATCGACGACGCCCGGGTGCAGGCCATCCAGGACGACCCGACCCTCCTGCTCGAGGAGGATCCGAGCATCCTCGCCGCCCTGTACCGCAACGAGTGGGTGGTCGAGCCGACGCTGCCGTCGGACCTGAAGGACGAGTTCCACCGGCTGCTCGGCCCCACGGCCGTCGACATCTGGGCGGTCCCCGGTGGCTGAGCGGTTCGCCCGATGAGCGCCGACGAGGGGGAGCACACGCTCCCGGAGGGTCTGGACCTGGTGTCCGGCGACGTCGTGGTGCTCGTCGCCGTCGGCGGCACCGTCGTCGCCGACGCCCTCCGCGGTGCGGTCCCCGAAGGCGTCACGGTCGAGGACCTCGCCCCGGTCGAGCACGGCCTCGGCTCGCTCCCTGGCCAGCTCCGCGAGCGGCAGGCGACGGTGGTGGTCGCGCCGGGCCTGCTGGGCCGCTGGCTGGCCGGCGACGGCGCCGCCGTGTCCTCGGTGCGCACCGTCGTGGCGATCGGGGGTGTGCTCGATGCCGCAGCCGCCGCCAACTGGGAAGCCGCGCTCGGAGCGCACGTCGACGTCGTCGCAGGGTGGCCGGGCGGCGACGCCCCGGCGTGGGAGGTGGAGGCCCGGCTGACCGCCGTGGACGGCGTGACCGGCGCCGCCGTCGGGCTCCCGTCCGCTGACGGTCCGCCGACCGCACGGGTCTGGGTCGTTGGGCCCGACCAGGTCGACCGGGCCGCGCTGGAGGCGATCGCCGAGGCCGCCGGCGTGGACCTGCAGGTCGAGCAGGGGTCCCGTCCGGCGGGACCGGCGGGCTCGTCCCCGAACGACGAGCTCGACCGGACCGTGGCCGAGGTCGCGGCGCGGGTGCTCGGGGCCGAGCCGCTCGCCGCGGATGACCCGCTCCTCGACCACGGCCTCGATGCGACGGCGGCGGCGTGGATCGTCCACGAGGTCGGGTGGCGGGCCGGGGTGCACCTGCGCGCCGGTGAGCTGATCGAGGCCGGCTCGGTCCGGGGCCTCACCGCGCTCGTCCACGAGGCCGCGGCCCAGCACGGCCCCCGTCCCGTCACCGTTCGCCTCGCAGGCGACGAGACCGGCGGGTCGCCCCTGCTGCTGCTCCACGAGGTGGACGGCAGCCCGTTCTCCCAGCTCGCCCTGGCCCGAACCCTCGACGACCACGTGGTCGGGTTCGAGTCGCCCCTGCTCGCCGGCGGCCCGAACCCCTTCGAGGACCTCGGGCTGATGGCCATGCGGTACCTCGTGGACATCCGCCGGGTCCAGCCCCGCGGGCCGTACCGCCTGGCCGGCCGGGGCTTCGGCGGGGCGCTCGCCTACGAGGTCGCCCGCCAGCTGACCGCCGACGGCGCCGCGGTCCAGCAGCTGGTCGTGGCCGACGTCGGGCCGGCGGCCATCACCGATCCGGCCGACCGCCTCCACCTGGTGCGCACCGCCGCAGCGGAGCGCTACCGCCGCGCGCGCCAGCGCGTCGGCCGACCGCTCCCGATCATCGAGGTGCCCGATCGCCCCGCCGCGGCCGAAGCGGCCCACCGCGAGCTGCTGGACCGCTACCGCTGGCCGGCGGCCCCGCTGTCCACCACGGTCGTCGTGGGGTGGTCCGACGACACGGGTTCGCGCGATGCGACGCTCGGCTGGGGCCGGCTGACCGGCGGCGACCTCCGGATCGAGCGCCTCGGGGCACGCCGCGCCGACCACGAGCCCGACGGCGGCGATCGGTTCGCGGACCTCCTGCGCCAGGCCCGCTGAGCCGGTTCAGGTCGGGGCCACCCGCGAGGCGACGCGCCACCAGGCGGTCTGGTCGGCGTCGGCGCCGCTGACCAGCCGGACCTCGGTCCGCTCGCCGGCCCCGGCGAAGAACAGGATGCGGTCGCCGGCCTCGGGCGCGTGGCGCAGGTAGGTCGACCCGTCCAGCCGGCCGAGCGCGGATTGCAGCCAGAGGTAGAGCTCGTCGATGCCCAACTGGTGCAGGCGGCCGAGGTGGACGCCGGGCAGGTCGCCCTCCACGGAGGCGATGCGGCCGGTCGGATCGACGACCAGCTGCGCCACGGCGCCGCCGCCGGACCAGGCGACCAGCTCCGCCTCGGCCTCGTCCGCCGAGGGCGAGCGCGGCACCGGGACCTTCGGCGGGTGGACGAACCCGGGGAAGTGCACCGGGACCTCGCCGTCGTTGATGGGCGCCTCGCAGGCGCTCCGCAACCGCCGCAGCTGGTCGTCCCAGACCGCGCGGTTGCGCCCGAGGCGCGCTCGGACCTCCTCGTCGATCCGGTCGAGCGACTCGACGATCGCGGCCAGCTCACCGGGCGGCCGGTGGTACACGCTGAGGCGCGTCGGGCTGGTCACCGTGTTGACGAACACCGGCAGGTCGCGGTCGTCGGCGAACAGCAGGAAGTCGGCCAGCTCGTGCCAGTTCTCGGTCATGAGGCAGTACGTGAGCGACAGCGACGTGCCGTTGCGCTCGACGTGGGCCGCGAACCGGTCGAGGTTGGCGACGACGTCGACGTACCGGGCACCGGCCCGGATGCGCTCGACCGTGGCCGCCGTGGCACCGTCCATGGACACCGCGAACGACATGGGCACGGCGTCGAGCAGCTCGGCGACCCGGCGGTTGAACACGGTCCCGTTGGTGGTGACGTGGCACGCCGGCTTGGAGGAGAGCTCGGCCACCAGCTCCCAGACCCGGAGGTTCTCGGGGGCCAGGAAGGGCTCGCCGCCGAGGAACTTGGCGGTCTCGGCGTGGGCGAGGAAGGGCGGCAGCTGCTCGAAGAAGCGGTCGTCGTAGGCCGACGGGCGGGTCGGGAGGCCCTCCCGGTGCAGGCGGATCGACGACGAGAACGCCCCGTTGCACATGACGCACTGGAGGTTGCACGCGCTCGACAGGGTGAGCTCGAGGTGCCGCGGCCAGGCTGGCTCCGAGGCGTCCAGGTGGTCGTAGATGCGGGCGTACATGGCGTCGTGGCCGGCGGTGGCCTGTTGCCAGCGGCACATCTCGCACCCGCCCGAGACGCCACCGTCGACGAAGCGGGACCGGAAGCGAGCCGCGCCCTCGCCGCGCCACAGGTCGAGGAGGGGGGCGTCGGCGACGTGGCCCAGGGGCTCCCGCTTGTTCGCCGCGCACACCGTGACCCAGCCCTCGGGATCGAGGTGCAGGTTCACCAGGGGGGTGAGGCACGCCATCCCGCTGTGGCCGGGCCCGCCCCCGGTCACGGTCGGTCCGCGCTCGCGTCGGAGGCGCGGCGGCGCGGGGCGGCGACCGGCGTGGGCGTCGACCAGCCGGCCGGCTGGTCCGGACGGAGGTGGACGAGCCAGCGGGCGCCGTCGTCGCCCGGCAGGCCGAGCGCCCGGACCGTGTGGCGGCCGCGCTCGCCGTCGACGACCAGCACCCACTCGCTCGTGCCGTCCGACCGACGGGCGACCTCGGAGGACACCAGCGTCCCGTACCGGGCCGTGAGCGGCTCGATCCACGAGGAGACGGGCGAGCCCACGACCGGCCGCAGGTCCAGTTCGAACACGTCGGCCGGATCCGGCGTGACGGCGACGAGGACCTGGTGGGCGTCCACGGCGAAGGCGTGCACCGGGTGACCGCCGGACCACGCCGCCAGCAGCGACGGGTCCGCGGCGATGGCGTGGCCGCCCACGGCGTCGTCGGCGCCCTCGGCCGCGTCGGCCGCCAGACGCCGCAGGCGGGCGACCTCGGCCTCCCAGACCGGTTGGTTCCGTCCCAGCGGCGCGGCACCGGCCTGCGCGTCGAGGCGGCGGACGAGGTCGGCGAGCTCGGCAGCCGACGCGAACGCGAGGCTCGAGCCCGGCGGGTCGGTCACGGTGTTGACGTAGACGTCGATGTCGAGGCGGTCCGCCCAGGCGAGCAGGCCGTGGAAGTCCGAGGCCGTCTCGCGCATCAGGCAGGTGGCGATGGAGAGCTCGGTCCCGCGCCGGGCGCACGTCGCGGCGAAGCGGTCCAGGGCAGCGGCGACCCGCTCGAACGACGCACCCACCCGCACCGCCTCGAAGGTGGCGGGAGTGGATCCGTCGATCGACACCGTGACGTCGACCTCGAACCGCTCGAGCAGGTCCTCCACCCAGGGCGTCCAGATGGTGCCGTTGGTGGTGACGTGGATCCGCGGCCGCCGGCCGATCCGGTCGAGGGTGGCGACGAGCCGCTTGGTCTCGTCGGCGAGGAACGGCTCGCCGCCCAGCAGCTCGATGCGCTCCACGTGGGCGAGGAACGGCTCGAGCTGGACGAAGAACGCCTCGTCGTAGGGCTGCGGCAGCGGCGGCAGGTGCTCGCGCTGGGCCCGGATGGCCGACGACGACAGGCCGGTGCACATCGTGCACTGCAGGTTGCACCGCGTGCTGAGCTGCAGCTCGAGCTGCGCCGGCCAGGCGAGCGCACCGGCGCCGCCGTCGGCGCTGGTGCCGCCGAGGTGGTCGAAGCGGCGGGCGTACACCTGGCCGCGGAGGTCGTCGAGGGAGCCCGGCGCGCAGGCGTGGCAGCCGGCGGAGAAGTCGTGGGCGGCGAGGCGGCGGCGGAGCTCGTCGGCCGGCGCGCCCCGCCAGATGTCGTCGAGGCGCTGGTCGGGGTACCGGCCGAGGCGGTACCAGGAGTTCTGGCAGCACGCCCGCACGTCGCCGAGCGGGTCCAGGTGCAGCGACACGAACGGCGCCAGGCAGGCCGGCCCCCGCCCCTGGCTCATGGGTGGCTGGTGTAGGCCACCGATGAGACCTCGTGGCTGCAGGTCCCGGGGCGCAGGAGCGCATCGATCTCGGCCTCGGTGGCCACCGTGTCGGTGTCGGGCTCGGTCCCCAGGAAGGGCAGACCGGACGGGTCGGCCCACTCGCCCCACGGCGAGGCGTTGCCGATGAAGAACTGCGGATCGAGCTCGTAGGCCTCGGTCTGGCCCGACGGGAGCCACCGGTAGTACCGGAGGGGCGCGGCGTTGGGCACCACGATGGCGACGGCGGACCGGCGCGGCTGCTCGCCGGCGTTCGGGAACGAGCAGTGCAGCAGGGAGTTGTCGAAGAGGAGGGCCTGGCCAGCCCGCACCTCGACCGCCGTCAGGTGCTGCTCGACCATGAGGTCCCGCCGCGACTCGAACCAGTGCGGCCGGCCCTCGCCCCACGGACCGCGGGGTACGAGGTGGCTGCGCTCGACCACGTGCAGGGTGCCGTTGGCCTCGTCGGCGTCGTTGACCGCGCACCAGGCGACGACGGAGCGGAACCGGCGATCGTCGACGACCGACGTGTGGTGGTGGATCGGGAGGCCGCCATCGGGCCCGGGCCAGTTGACGACGAAGTTCGACAGGATCGGCCGGTGGTCGACGAGGTGGCGGTCGATCCCCTGCTGCACCGTCTCGGCGATGACCTTGGCGACATCGGCCTTGACCTCGGGCGACGGGTCGAAGAAGTCCGAGTCCCAGGTGGTGGACGGCGCCGGGTGGTGGCGCTCGTGGGCGGCGGCGAGGCGGCGGAGCTCGTCGGCGTCGAGCAGGTCCACCACCACGTGGCCGACCTCCCGGAAGCGGGCCTCCTTCTCGGGGTCGAGGAAGGTCGGGGGCAGCGCGGGCGAGGTCGGTGCGGGACCGCGTCGGTCACGCCGGAGCCAGGACGGTCGGGCCATGGGCCCAGAGCGTACCAACGCGGTCGGGGCCCGCCGCTGGCCCGGACGCCGGCGCGGCCGGCCCGCCGCGAGGTGCCCCCACGTTCCCCGCTCGGGGCGCGACCGCTAGCATCGGCCCCCTCAGGGGAGGCACCTACATGCGACCGACGTTCTTCGATCCACAGCTCCAGGACACGCTCGACACCCAGGGGTTCGCCGTGCTCGACCTCTTGGACGACGACCAGGTCACGGCGCTGGTGGACGCCTACGAGCGCCTCGGCCGGGCGCCGGGCGACCCCGAGCGGGCGTGCATCTCCACGTTCCACACCTACGACAAGGACTACAAGGCCGCCACGCACGAGGCCGTGCAGGCCGTGCTGGCACCGGTCCTCGCCGAGACGTTCGACCGCCAGCGGGCGCTCCCGTCGAACTTCCTCGTGAAGTGGCCCGGGGGCTTCAGCGGCTTCGGCCTCCACCAGGACCTGTCGCTCGTCGACGAGCGCGAGCACCGCTCGGTCGAGGTCTGGATCGGCCTGTGCGACATCGACGACCAGAACGGGCAGCTCTGGATGGTCCCCGGCAGCCACCGGTGGATGCCCACGCTGCGCGGCATCCAGTCGTTCCCCTTCCCGTTCGGCCAGGTCACCCGTCGGATCATCGAGGACCACGCCGTCCCCGTGCCGATCCGTGCCGGGCAGGCCATCGTGTTCAACCACGCCACCTTGCACTTCTCGATGCCGAACCGGACCGATGACAAGCGCCTGGTGGCCATCGCCGACCTGATCCCGGAGGAGGCCGAGCACCTCCACTTCTTCGGCGACGGCGATGGCGGCGTCGACGTGTACCGCATCGGCGACGAGTTCTGGGTCGACAACAGCCCCTTCACGCTCTGGCAGCCCCCGCCGGACTCGCAGCGGATCGGAGCGGTCGACTGGTTCACGCCCCACGAGCTGACCGACGACGACCTCGACGAGCTCGTCCGCACCGGCCGGGCCGTCGTCTCCGACGCCTCGCCCACGGGCGCCATCAACGCCGCGAAGCGGTGGTGCCACCGCTGCGGCTCCACCGACCTCCCGGGCGACGGCCCCGACCGGTGGACCGGCAACGTCACCCTCCTGTGCGCCTCGTGCGAGGCGGCCGAGGTCGATCGGGCACCGTCGCCCGCGCACGTCGGCAGCTGACCCCGCCGGGTCTCAGGCCCGAGCGTTGATCCGGAGGTGGACGGGCTGCGGGCCCGTCGGATCGTCGACGTCGTGCAGGTCGAGCCCCTGTGCGCTCGGCGCGCCCTCGGGCAGGTCGTGCACCGTCACCCCCGCCGCGAGCAGGTGCGGCTGGAGGCGGGTGAGGGCCGAGAGCAGCTCGTTCGAGGAGTTGGCGCCGATCGAGTAGTCGCTCTCCATGCTGTCGTCGTCGGCGTGCTGCGGGAACCGGAGGCCGTCGGTGCAGAGCTCGAGCGGATCGGCGCCGACCTCCAGGGTGGCCGGACCGTAGGCCGCCAGCGGCGCCCGGGGGCCCGATGCCGCGCCGTCCTCGTACAGCGAGCGGGTGGCGTCGCGCAGGTAGCTCACGTAGTCGTGCGCCAGCGCCATCCGGTCGGGCAGCGGGCGGCCGGGCCAGGGCATGAGGAACTCGTTGGCCGCGAACGCGGTGTCGAGGCCCGGTGAGGACGGCACCCCGAGCTCCGAAGCGAGCAGCTCGCGCGCCTCCCGGTACAGCTGCGGCCAGCCGCCGAGCGGAGCGGGCACGTGCGCGTACTGCGCGGTGAGCCAGGTCAGCGAGGGGTAGCGGGCCGGGTCGCGGTCGGCGAGGTCGAGGATGACGTCGAGGACCTCGGTCGCCGCGACCTGGTGCTCCCACTGCACGAACCGGAGGACGTGGCGCAGGAGGCCGAGCCGCTCGATCGCGATGTCGAGGTCGCGGAGGCGGAGCATCCGCACGCGGTCCTCGGGCGTGAAGGTGGAGGTGGACCGGACCCGGTGCTGGGCGTCGGACTCGATCTGGAAGCGCTCGCGGTACTCGGGCGCGTTCATCGGGGCGTTGGGGAGGATCTTCAACTGCCAGGTGCGGGCCTGGATCTCGTGATCGAGGTTGAACTGCAGGTCGCTGCGGTAGGACGCGTACGACTGACCGGGCAAGCCGATCAGCAGGTCGCCCTGGATCGGGAAGCCGCGCCGGCGGTAGCTCGCGGCGAGCGCGACGTAGTGGTCGGTGGAGATGTTGGACCGGTCGATCGCTTCGAGGGTGGCCTCGTCGGTGGTCTGGAGCGAGATCGAGGCCGTCGTGCCGACCCCGCCCTCCATGAGCACGTCCATGATGCGGACCAGGTGCTTCGTGGTGTTCTTGGCCGGGTAGAAGCTGAGCAGGGCCGGCGAGCCGGTCCGCTGGCGGGCGTCGGCGATCACCTGGGCGACCTCGACGTCGCGGGACATGATGCCGAAGTTGGCATCGGGCAGGTTGATGGAGCCCGCACCGCGCTCGGCCGCCCACTCGATCTCCTTGCGCACCCGCTCCAGCGAGAACTTGCGGATCCGCGAGAGCGTCGAGGAGCCCCAGTCGCAGTAGCTGCAGCTGTACGGGCAGCCCCGGTTGGTCTCGATCGAGAGGCAGTACAGCCAGCGGTCGATCGGGATGTCGTCGAACTCGCCGGTGAGGTACGGCGAGGCCAGGGCGTCGAGGTCGGCGATGCGGTCGCGGTCGGGGGTGCGGACCGTGGCGCCCGACCGCGGGTGGCGGAACGTGAGGCCGGGGATCTCGGCCAGCGCATCGACGTCGAGGTCCGGCAGCGCGGGAGCCAGGGCGTCGAGCACGTCGCAGAGCAGGTGCTCGCCCTCGGACCGGGTGAGCACGTGGGCCACCGGGCCGTGGTCGTCGAGGAAGCGCTCGGCGTCGGCCTCGAACTTGGGGCTCGACGGGCCGCCGTGGAGGACCACCAGCTGCGGGTTCAGCCGGAGCCCCGCTCGAGCGGCTTCGAGGTTGTTCTCGAGCGTCCAGACGTAGTCGCTGCACAAGAGGACGGCCGGACCCGGGCGGTCGGCCAGGTCCGCGAGGAACGACTCGGCGGTCTCGGGCCGACGGATCTCGTAGCGGTCGAGCAGGGCACCCCCGTCGAAGGTGCGGGCCGCCGCGGTGAGCATCCCGAGCGAGAGCAGCGGGCCGGTCTCGGGGTGCCAGATGGCGTACACGGGGATGCGGCCGTCGGGCGCTGCCGGGACGTCGGCCTCGACCGAGGGATCGCGCCGCTCGGCCTCGGGCACCTCGATCTCCGGCGCCTCGGCGTGCGGCAGCTCGACGTCGGGGCGCTCGGCCCCGGCATCGGTGCCCGAGCCCTCGTCTCGGCCGGGCCGACGAGGCGCGAGCAGCCTCCGGAGCCGGCCCACCAGCCGGGGAGCGGGATCGGCAGTCCGGGCCACGACCTCGGCCTGGTCGACGCCTGCGGACGGGGTCGGCACCGCGCCAGCGGGTTCGGGGTCAGGCTCGGCACGCGCGGCGTCGGGGGAGGTCACGGCCTCGTCGCCTCCACCCGTCGGGACCCCACGTTCCCCGGGCCCGCCCGCGACCTCGATCGGCCGGAGGACCCGGGCATCGAGGAGGCGCTGGACGCAACCTCGGGCCCGGTCTCCCTGGCCCGACTCGGAGACGAGGCGGGCCACGGTGGTCGGGCCGTGCTCGACCAGGTGCAGGAACACGGCCAGGTCGGCGCCGTCGAGCGCGACCTCGCCGCCGTGCGCCTCCACCACGGCGAACCCGTCCCGGAGGGGCGCGGCGAACGCCGCAGCGGGCGCCACCGCCACCTCGTCGGCCGGCGACGGGCCGTCGTCGGACCGGACCGGCCGCGCCGCGAAGGTCGCCTCGAGGTCGTCGCGCCCGATCGGACGGATCGGGCCGGGCAGGAGCGGTCGGATCGAGAGGAAGCCCTCGACCCAGGTCAGCACCTCGAGGCCGGGATCGTCGGTGGCGGTCATGCGGTGGGCCTCACGCTGCTGGCCAGCACGGCCTCGAAGTCGACGGCGCCGAGCGGCCGGTCCCACGGGGCCACCTCGGTCCGGCCCTCGGGAGCGGTGCCGTAGGGGTTCGTGGTGAAGAAGGCGTCGTCGACCTCGTACCCGCTCAGCAGGCCGTCGCCGTCGAGGTGGAAGTGCACCAGCTGGGCCCCGGTGGGCGCGAACGCCACCGTGATGGCCGGACGCCGGCTGTCGCCCTGGTTGGCCTTGGACCCGTGGCAGAGCGCCGGGTCGAACGCCAGTGCCTGGCCGGCGCGCAGGGGCACCGGCACCGACCGGCGGTCGAGCTCGTCCTGGAAGGCCTCGGTGACCTCGATGTGCCGGCTCGGGCGGATGGCCGACGTCCAGCGGTGGCTGCCGGGAACGACCCGGAGCGCGCCGGTGTCCTCGCCCACGTCGACGAGCGGGCACCAGAGGAACACCGGCCGGTGCTCGCGCTCGTCGGTGTAGGTCCAGTCCTGGTGGTACTTGATCGGCGTCGTGCTGCGAGCGCCCTTCGAGGTCACGGCCACCATGAAGGGCCGGTGGCCGGGCACCACCCGCCGCCAGCGCCGCTGGGCGAGGCGCTTGACGTCCCGGTCGAACCCGGCGGCGACGTCGCCGTGGGCGTGCACCGGCGAGGCGAAGAACCCGTGGTCGTCGGGCACGTCGAACCGGCGGAGCATCGAGGCGATCCGTCGCACGCTGCGACGGGAGAGCGCCCCGTCGATGACCGCGTAGCCGTCGTCGCCCAGGATCGAGGTCGGCGCCGTCACCGCCGCGACCCGATGCTGACCGGGGTCGGCCCCACCGACTCGACCCGCCCGTCGGACGACGGCGCATCCTGGGGGAACTCGGTGACCGATGCGGCGGCAGCCTCGTCCGGGTCGACCGACGGGAAGGTCAGGCCCGCGGCCATGCTGCCCGGGAGGTTCCGGGCCAGCGGGGACTGCAGCTCGAACACCATCGACGACCCGATCTGGAACTCGCCCTGCATCCGCTCGTTGCGGCTGTCGCCCTCGAAGGTGACGCTGCTGCGGCACAGGCCGGCGGGGTCGCCGTCGACCGTGAACGTGGCCGGGCCGTACGACGCCAGCGGGCGGGTGGGCGTGGTGGGGTGCCCCGACCCGATCAGGCCCCGGGTCGCGTCGCGGAAGTACGCCAGGTAGTCGTGCTCGAGCTCGATCGAGTCCGGGAACGAGCGCCCGGCCGCCGGCATCAGGAACTGGTTGAGCGCCAGGACCGCATCGAGGGCCGACGACCGGGCCACCCCGAACTCGCTGGCGAGCATCGCCGCCACGTCCCGGTAGAACCACGACCAGCTCACCGGCGCCACCGGGTGCAGGTCGAAGTAGTTCAGGGTCCAGGTGAGGTGCGGGTACGCCTCGCGGCCGTCGGCTGCGAGGTCCACGAGCCGGTCCATCACCACGGTGGCGTCGATCCCGTGCTCCCACTGGACGTGGCGGAGCACGTGGCGGAGCAGGCCGAGCCGCTCGCAGATGATGTCGACCTTCCGGAGGCGGAGCATGCGGCGGCGGTCGTCGTCGGTGAACGAGGCCGTGGCCCGGATCAGGTGCTCCTCGTCCGACTCGATCTGGTGGAGCGCCCGGTACTCCGGGTCGTTCATGGGGGCGTTCGGCAGGATCTGCACGGGCCACGTCCGGACCAGGATCTCCTGGTCGAACATGAACTGCAGGTCCCGCCGGTACGAGTCGGGGGTCTGGCCGGGGATGCCGATGAGCAGGTCGCCCTGGAGCGGATGGCGCCGGCGGCGGTAGTCGGCGGCCAGCGCCACGAAGTGGTCCGTCGAGATGTTCGCCCGGTCGAGGGCCGCCAGCGAGGCCTCGTCCACCGTCTGCAGCGAGAGGGACGCCGCCGACGTGATGCCGGCCTCCCCGAGCACGTCCATGATCTGCAGGAAGTGCTTCGTGGTGTTCTTCGCCGGATAGAAGACGAGGACGCTGGGGAAGCCGGTCCGGGCCTTCACCGCGGCGATGTGCTCGGCCGTCTTGACGTCCCGGGACATGATCCCGAAGTTGGCGTCCGGGATGTTGATGGCGACGACGCCGCGGTCGGCGGCCCACTCGATCTCGCTCGCCACCCGCTCGATCGGGAACATGCGGATGCGCGACATCGTCGAGGATCCCCAGTCGCAGAACGCGCAGCTGTAGGGGCAGCCGCGGTTGGACTCGACGGAGAGGCAGGTGTTCCAGGAGCGGGCGTCGATGTGGTCGAACTCGCCGGTGAGGTACGGCGACGGGAGCGCCTCGAGGTCGGTGATCCGGTCGCGGTCCGGCGTGCGCACCGTCTCGCCGTCGACGCGGAAGGTGAGGCCGTCGATCGAGCGCAGGCGCTCGTGGTCCAGGCACGGGAGCGACTCGCCGAGGGCCGTGAGCAGCTCGCAGATGAGCTCCTCCCCCTCGCCTCGGGTGAGGATGTCGGCGACGTCGCCGTGCTCGTCGAGGAAGCGCTCCGCGTCGGGCTCGTACTTCGGGCTGGACGGCCCGCCGTGGATCACGACCAGCTCGGGGTTCAGCGCCTTCGCCCGCCGGGCGGTGGCCAGGTTGCTCTCGAGCGACCACACGTAGTCGCTGCAGAACAGGACCGCGGGACCGGTCCGCTCCGCCAGGTCGGCGAGGAACGAAGCCGACTCCTCGGGCCGACGGATCTCGAACCGCTCGGCCAGGGCGCCGCCGTCGTGCGCTCGCGCGGCCGCGGTCAGCATCCCGAGCGCGAGGAGCGGGCCGACCTCGGTGTGCCACACGGCGTACACGGGGATGCGGCCCTCGGGGCCTCCCGGGTGCGGGCCGCCGGTGGGGGCGACGGGATCGTGGCGCGGGGCCGGGGCGACGGCGGCCGGCTCGTCCGCCGCGGGGAGGTCGACCCGCTCGTGCACGAGGCCGATGCGGGCCAGGCGGCTGAGCCGGCGGGCGGCGTCGGGCACCGGGGTGTCGGCGACCGCGGCACCGGCGCTGGTCGAGAACGGGAGGTCCTCGATCAGGCGCAGGTCGTGGGCGTCGAGGGTGACCGCTCGCCCCTCGCCGTCGACGTGGCGCACCCCGACGGGACCCAGCTCGAGGGCGTAGGTCCAGGTGGCGGAGATGACGAGGGCGTCGGGAAGCGGGGCGAAGCCCGCCAGGTCGGGGGCCGGCGGCGCCGCGAACCGGTCGAGGACCTCATCGAGGGCGACTTCCGTGCTCACGTCGGCGTCGAACGGGGCCAGCAGCCAGCGCTGCCCCTGCCGGACCAGCAGCGGCGCCCGCCCGGCGGTCGGTTCGGGGCGCTCGGGGCGCGCGTCGCCGAGCGCGGGCGAGCTCGGATCGCCGGGACGGCGCGCGCGCCGCCAGCGAGACCGAGGTGACCTCCCAGCACCGATGCCCATGGAACCGAACTCCCCCATCACGTCGTCGCGCTCGTTCGTCCCTGCGGCCGCGAGCGACGGTCGAGCAGGGCGATCGTATCGGGAACCGGGTCTCCTCGGCTCATCCTCGGCGCGACCCGCGGTGTACCGTGCCCGTGGTCCGATCGCCCGTCTTGGAGCCCGTTGGTGAGTGAAGGTGTGCCGAATCTTCCCGCTCGGCGCCGCGACCGCACCGCCCGATCCCGGCCGGCGGACACCCGGGACCTCGGACCCACCGCCGATCCGGCGCCGGAGGACCTCGTCGCCGAGGTGACGGCCGCCTCGACGCCCGCGACGTCCGCTCGGGGCTACCGCGGCCGGCTCGACTGGACCATCGACCTCGTCCGGGTGCTCGCGCCCCGAGAGGTGCGCTCCCGCTACCGCCAGAGCGTGCTCGACATCGCCTGGGCCCTCATCACGCCGATCTCGGTGCTGGTCGTCTACGGCGTCGTCCTCACCCAGAGCTTCAACGTCTCGGGCAACGGCACCCCGTACCTGAGCATGGCGTGGTCCGGCCTCGTCCTCTGGACGTTCTTCGCCGGCGGCATCGGCGGCGCAGCCGTGAGCCTCATCTACTCGGCCGACCTGATCACCAAGGTGTACTTCCCGAAGGAGGCCATCCCGCTCTCGATGGTCGGCGCCTCCCTGGTCGACCTGGGGATCGGGCTCATCACCGTGGCCGTGCTCGTCCCCCTCCAGGGCATCCCGATCAGCTGGACGATCCCGATCGCGGTCCTTCCCCTGCTGGTGCTCGTGGTGTGGACCGCGGCGCTCAGCGTCCTGGTCGCCGTCGTGGCCGCGTTCATCCGCGACGTCCCCCACGTGGTCCAGCTGGTCATCCGCGTGGGCTTCTTCGCCACGCCGGTCATGTACGACGCCGAGAGCCTCCCGGACGCCCTCAAGTGGTCGGCCACCTGGAACCCGGTCGCGGTCGCGATCGAGGGGTTCCGCGACGCCGTCCTCCGGGGCGACGTGCCCGATCTGGCCCTGCTCGGCGTCCAGCTGCTCGTCGGCGCCCTCCTGCTGGTCGTGGCCGTCCGCTACACCCGGGCCGTCGAGTCCCGCCTGACCGATGTCGTCTGACCGGGCCGACGCACCCGTCGTCGAGCTCACCGACGTCACCAAGGTCTACGACCGCCACGCCCGAGGCCTGCGCTGGCGGCAGGCCCTGCCGTGGGCCGAGCACCGGCCGCGCCTCGCGCACCGGGCGCTCGAGGGCGTCGACCTCGAGCTGCGCCGCGGCGAGACCGTCGGCGTCATCGGGCCCAACGGTGCCGGGAAGTCCACGCTGCTGAAGCTGGTGGCCGGCGTGACCCAGCCCACCACCGGCGCCGTCCGGTGCGACGGCACGGTGGGCGCCATGATCGAGCTCGGGGTCGGCTTCCACCCGGAGCTCACCGGCTGGGAGAACGTGCGGTGCGGTGCGGTCCTCCGCGGCATCCACGCCTCGGCGCTGGACCCCGTGCTCGGCGACATCGCCGAGTTCGCCGGGCTCGAGGACGCCATGGACTCGCCCATCAAGAAGTACTCGGTAGGCATGCGCGCCCGGCTGGCGTTCGCCCTCGCGACGCAGTTCCCGGTCGACGTGCTGGTCGTCGACGAGGTGCTCGCCGTCGGCGATCCCGACTTCCAGATGCGCTGCCTCGACCGGGTCCGCCACATCGTGGACCAGGGCGCCGCCGTGCTGTTCGTGTCCCACGAGATGCGGCTCATCTCGCTCATGTGCGAGCGCACGCTCCGCATCGACGACGGTGCCGTCGTCGACGACGGTGCCACCACGGACGTCGTCGCCCGCTACCTCAAGCAGCAGCCGACCCGGTTCGGCGAGGCCGATCGGAAGGCGCTGCGCATCGAGTCGTACGACCTGGCGCCGGAGGTGGAGCCGTGGGGCCACCTCGCCATCGACGCGCGGGTGCAGGTCACCGAGCCGGTGCGCAAGCCCACGGTCTCGGTCGACCTCACCATCCCCACCCTCAACCCCGACCTCGTCCACGTGATCGCCAACGACAAGGTCCCGGCCCTCCAGGACCCGGGCACCTACCGGCTGCGCGGGCGGAGCCACCCGTTCGGGTTCCAGAACGTGGGCCTCCGGGTGTCGCTCACGGTCGGCGACGGCGCGCGCCCGTCCGATGTGCAGGCTGCCGACCTCCGGATGGGCGGCGACGGTGCGGCCTGGTCCTACCTGGCCGTCGACCCGGAGTGGGAGACCTGGGAGGAGCCGGCGGCCGCGCACCCGCCGGCTCGCCACACCGGCATCCGCCCGGACCTCGCGCCCGACGCGGTCGCCGTCCGCCTGCGAGACGTCACCAAGGCCTACCGGTCGGGCCGGACCCACGCCGCCATCCGGGCGGCCGTCCCCGGTGCCTGGGGCGCCGGCGGCCGCCACGACGTCTTGGCCCTCGACGGCCTCGACCTCGACGTGGAGCGGGGCGAGGCGCTGGGCATCATCGGTCCGAACGGGGCCGGCAAGTCCACCCTGCTCCGCTTGGTGGCGGGCCTCACCATCCCCGAGTCCGGGGTGGTCGACGTCCGCTCGCCCGTCGTGCCGATGCTCGACTTCGGTTCCGGCATGCACCCCCACATGTCCGGTGTCGAGAACATCCGCGTACGCGGCCGGCTGCTCGGCATCGACCCGGCCGACCTCGAGCGGAAGATGGACGAGATCGTCGCCTTCGCCGACATCGGCGACGCCATCCACACCCCGCTGCACCAGTACTCGTCGGGCATGCTCGCCCGGGTGGGCTTCGCCGTGGCCATCCACGCTCCCGGCGAGATCCTCCTCGTCGACGAGCTCCTCGCGGTCGGCGACGAGGCGTTCCGCGGCACGGCCCTGCGGGCCATCGAGGCACGGCGCCGCGAGGGCGACACCGTCTTGTTCGTGTCCCACGAGATGCAGCTCATCGAGCAGACCTGCGGCCGGGTGGTGCGCCTCGAGCACGGCCGCGTCGTGGAGGACGGCCCGGTCACCGACCTGAACACCCACAGCGGCGGCGGCTGGGCCGCCGGGGTCCACGACGCCACCAGCGGCATCCACCTCTCCGACCTCCGGGTGCGGCAGCGCAAGATCACCGTGGGCGGCTCGATCGAGTTCGAGACCACCGTCGAGGTCGAGACCCCGGCGCCCCACGCCCGGCTCGAGCTGTCGTACCGGGCGATCCCCGAAGACCGGGCGACCATCATCACCCGCTCGGACCGCAACATCCGCAGCTTCTTCCTGAAGACGGTCGAACCCGCGGGCGGCATCCTCGCCGAGCCGGGGCGGTACCGGGTTCGGTGCGTCGCCCACCGCCACCAGGTGGCCGGCGGGTTCGACGTCGTGCTCGCCGCCGTCGACGACCGCGAGGACCAGATCCTGGCGGAGAGCTGGCAGGAGGTCCTGATCGGCCAACCGAACAGCAACGGCCTCCCGATCTTCGTCACGGACTTCGACTGGACCGTCGAGCGCGTCGACCAGGACGCCCCCGTCTCCGCGGAGGTCGTCGGTGACTGACGCACGCCCCGCTCCGGTCGGACCGGCCCTCGGCGTGCTCGTCGACGATGCCGCCGACCGGGAGCTCGCCCGCACCGGCTACGTGGTCGTCCCCTTCCTCCCCGCCGACGAGGTCGAGCGGCTGCGCGGCGCGGCGGTCGCCACCGGACGAGACGACGACGAGGGCCTCGTCATCGGGTTCGCCGACCCGGACCGCACGGTCATGCGAGCGACCGAGGCCGCCCTCGAGGCCATGTGGACGGCGCACCTTCCCGACCTGTTCACCGGCCACCGCATCGTGGTCTCGACCTTCATCACCAAGCACCCGGGCGACGCATCGGCCATGGCGATGCACCGCGAACCCACCTTCGTCCTGGGCGACGTGCGGACGTTCAACGCGTGGATCCCCCTCGTCGACGTGAGCAAGGAGCAGGCCAACGGCGTGCTCTGGCTCGTCCCGGGGAGCGAGGACCTCCCGCAGGGCCTCGTCGGGTTCAACACCCCGCCGCTGTTCCGGGCCTACGAGGACGACCTCCGGGCCGCGGGCGTGGGCATCGACGTCCCCGCCGGCTCGGCGGTGGTCTACGACACCCGCATGCTGCACTGGTCGGACGCGAACCACGGCGTCGTCGCCCGTCCGGCCATCGCCGCCGCCGTCGCCCCGCAGGACGAGCCGCTCGTGCACGTGGTGGCCACCGGCCGCCGCGGGCGCCGCCTCCACCGCGTCGACCCGTCGTTCTTCGTCGAGCACCACCCGAACGACGTGGCCGCCGGCCTCGGGGCGCGGTGGCCCGACGTCGGGGGAGCCGACGAGGCCCCCGTCCTCCGATCCGACGACGTGGCCGCCGCCGTGGCCCTCCCGGCGGCCCCCCGCCGGCGGACCGTCCTGCCCGGCGACCTGGTCGACGCGCCGACCGGCCGCGAGGAGTCGACCCCCGTCGCGGTGCCGGGCGCCGTCGCCGCGGCGAACGACGTCGCCCTCGACCTCCCCGCTCGCACGGACGGGCCTGCCGGGTGGGAGGTCGAGGTCTGCGGGCACGCCGCCATCGGTCCCCTCGACGAGGTCGCCGCATCGGTGCCCGACGGCGTCGCCGTCGGCCTGCGGTCGCTGGCGGCCACCGGCGGGCCGCACCAGCACGCCGTCGCCTGGCTGGAGCCTGGGAGCCGCCTCGTGGTCCGTCCCGGAGGCGGGTACCCGCTCCACGTGGCCACCCTCGACGCCCCGGAGCTGCGGGCGGGCCTGGCCTGGAGCCACGGGGTGGGCACGCTCGACCCGGGCACCGCCCACGTCATCGACGGCGGCCACGCCGTGACCTGCTGGAACGACGGCCCAGGTCAGGCCTGGATCGTGCTCTCGGCCCCCGACGCACCCGGCCGTACCACCGGCGACGCTCCCACCTCGGGCGAGGCACCGCCCCCGGCCGGGACACCGGCCCTGGCCGACGAGCGACCGGTCCGGGGCCGACGGCGCTGGTTCCGGCGCTGACCGCTGGGCGGCAGCCGGGGGTCAGGACGCCAGGGCCGCGGCCACCGCACGCCGGCGCCGGGCGGCGCCTCGGACCTGCGGGTGGAGGCGGAACAGCTGCTGCACGGCTCCGTTCAGCACCCGGTCGACGCCATGGAGGGGTCGGTCGAACTCGACCATCAGGCTGACCCGCCAGCCCGCGGTGCGGTTGGCGACCCGGTGCTCGTAGGTGTCGTCGAACACGAACACCCCGCCGGGCGACCACGCCACCCGCTCGCTGCCGGCCCAGAGGGTGACGAGCGAAGGGGGCTCGGGCACGATGACGCCGAGGTGGGCGCGCAGCACCCCCTTGTTCACGCCGCGGTGCGGGTCGATCCGGGCGCCCGGCGCGAGGACCGAGAACATCGCCGAACGCAGCCCCGGGACCGAGCGCAGGTGGCCCGCCGTCACCGGGCAGGCGGCGACGGCGTCGGGGTTCCACCCGGTGTTGTCCTTCAGCACCAGCGCGAGCCACGACCCGACGTTCGGGAGGTCGGCGCCAGCGAGGACGCCGAGCGGGACCGGCGCCCGGTCCGCCGTCGCCGCGACGTACTCGTCGCAGATCGCGGTGTGGTCGCGTTCGAGGGCCTCGGCCCAGGGCGCCACGTCCTGCGGGTCGAGGAACGGTCCGACGTCGCCGATGCGGCGCTGGATCCGCCGGTGGTGCGCAGCCAGCGCTGCGCCGACGGCACGCTCCACGGGCGACCCGCTCGGCGGCGACGGGGCCGAGGAGCCCAGCGGTTCATCGCCGTCGAGCGAAGCGCCGCACCGCCGTTCGGCCTCGCGGAGGTCGGGCGGCGACCAGGACGCCGCCTCGCCCGACGTCGCCACCGGCCACTGCGCGGGGACGTGCTCGCGCAGCCGGCTCGGCGTCTCCTGGCGGAAGAACTCCTCGGTGACGGCGAGCACGTCGACCGTGCCGTCGGCGCGGCCGACGGCGTGGATCAGCGGCGCCTCGCCGGGCACGTAGGCCACGGCGACCGCGAGGCGGAGGCCGGCGGTCTCGTTGTCGGGCGACGCGTGCACCAGCGCGTTGTCCATGATCACCGCGCTGCCCGCCGGACACGACACCGGCACGAGCGCGTCCGCGATCCGCTGCGGGTGGTGGGCGTGCCACGGCGTGGTCGACGTCCCCCGGTGCTCGCCCGCGATCCGGTGGCTTCCCGGCAGCACGAGGAGGGGGCCGTTGCCCCGCTCGGGGCTGGTGTCGTCGAGCGCGACCCACATCACGACGCTGCGGTAGGCCCGCTCGTCGACGTAGGCCCAGTCCTGGTGGACGTAGAGGGCCGATCCCGGGCCCGGCCACTTGGCGAGGAACGACGTCATGAACGGCCGGTGGTCGTCGAAGGTGGCGTCGAGCCGGTCGCCCAGCAGGCCCACGACCTGGTCGTGCACCAGGCGCTTGCGCTCGGGGTCCGCCATCTCGAAGTCGGTCTGGAAGCCCTGGGCCGCCGGCACGTCCAGCGTCGCGAAGATGGCCCGCGCCGCCTCGACCTCGGTGGGCTCCAGGACCGGGACGATCACGAAGCCGTCGCGCTCGAAGGCGCGCTGGCGCGCCGCGTCCAGGAAGGTGCGCCGGGCGAACCGGGTCGGGCGGTCGTCGACCGGATCGGGCAGGGTCGCGGTCACCGGGCACCTCGCAGCATGACGGGGATCCCGGCCCGCGGCGCCGCGTCGCGGGGGGTGGGGGCCTCGGGTGGGCCGCCGAGCGTGTCGGCGATGATCCGGGCCACCTCCTCGGCTCCGAGCGTCCGGGCCATGTGGGGGAGCATGCGGCTCAGCGTGGAGTGGAGCTCGAAGGCCGAGGCGCTGGCCGTGTAGAAGTCGCCCTGGAGCACGCCGTCGCGGCTGTCGCCGGCGAGGCGGGCCCCCTCGGTGCACAGCTCCAGCGGGTCGCCGAGCACCGTGAACGAGGTCGGCCCGTAGCTGCCCAGGGGGCGTTCGGGCAGCCCCGCGTTGCCCTCGCGGTACAGCGGCGCGACCGCGGACCGGTAGTAGGCGACGTAGTCGTGGGGCAGCTCGATCGTGTCGGGAAAGCGCCGGCCGAGGATGGGCATCAGGTGCTGGTCGAGGGCGAGCACGGTCTCCAGCTCGCTGCTGGGGGGCACCCCGAGGTCGTCGACGACCACCTGCCGGAACTCGTCGTAGAAGGCCGACCACCCACCCGGTGCCAGGGTGTGGATGTCGAAGTAGGTGAGGATCCACTCGATGTGCGGGATGCGCTCGGGCGCCCGGTCGACCAGCCCCAGGAGGTGGTCCATGACCACCGTCCCCTCGATCCCGTGGTCCCACTGGAGGTAGCGCAGGCTGTGGCGCAGGAGGCCGAACACCTCGAAGGTGACGTGCGCCCGACGCAGCCGGTACATCCGGGCGAGGTCCGCCTCGTCGAGGCTGTTGGTGGAGAGGACGACGCCGTGCTCGTCGGCCACGATCCCGTGCCGTTCGCGGTACGCGGGGTCGTTCATCGGGGCGTTCGGGAGCAGCTGGACCGGCCAGGTGCGGACCAGGATCTCGTGGTCCAGGTTGAACTGCAGGTCCCGTCGGTACGAGTCGAAGGTCTGCTCGGGCATGCCCAGCAGCAGGTCGCTCTGGAGCGGGTGCCCGTGCCGGCGGTGGTCCGCCGCCAGCTCCAGGAAGTGCTGGGTCGAGATGTTCCGCCGCTCGATCGCGTCGAGGGTGGGCTCGTCGATCGTCTGGAGCGAGATGGACATGGTGGGCACCACGCCGGCGCGGCGGAACTCGTCCATGATCGGGATCAGGTGCTTGGTCGTGTTCTTCGCCGGGGTGAACGAGACCCACTCGGGGTGCGACGACCGCCGCCGCGTGTCCGCGATGGCTCGGGCGATCTCCACGTCCCGGGACATGATCCCGAAGTTGGCGTCGGCGATGGTGATCGACGGCACCCCCCGCCCCGCCGCCCACTCGACCTCCGCGGCGACGCGCTCCAGCGAGAACTTGCGGATGCGAGACAGGGTCGAGGAGCCCCAGTCGCAGAAGGTGCAGCCGTAGGGGCACCCGCGGTTCGACTCGATCGACAGGGCGTAGTGCCAGGCCCCCGGATCGATGTGGTCGAACTCGCCCGTGAGGTAGGGCGAGGGCACCGAGTCCAGGTCTGCGATGCGCTCGGGCTCGGCCGTCCGGACCACGGCGCCGGTCTCGGGATCGATGAAGGCCAGCCCGGCCACGCCCTCGAGCGTGGCGCGGTCGACCCGCGGTCCGCCGGGGAGGAGGGCGCGGAGCAGGTCCACGATCTGGCGCTCGCCCTCGCCGCGGCACAGGACGTGGGCGACCGGCGCCCAGGTGCGGAGGAAGGCCTCGGCGTCGCCCGGGTACTTGGGGGCCGACGGCCCGCCGTGGACCACGAGGAGCTCGGGGTTCAGCTCGACGGCGCGCTGCGCGGTGGCCAGGTTCGACGCCGAGGACCAGACGTAGTCGCTGCAGAGCAGGACCGCCGGGCCCGGACGCGCCGCCAGGTCGGCGAGGACCGACTCGGCGTCCTCGGGCGGTCGGATCTCGTAGGCCTCGACCAGGTCGGCGTGGGCCCGCGCCGCGGCGGTGAGCATGCCGAGCGACAGCAGCGGCCCGACGTCGCGGTGCCACACGGCGTACACGGGGACCTTCGCCCTCGTGGGGCTGACCGGCGCCTCGTGCTCCTGCTCGGACCTCGGACGCCGTCGCCACCAGCTCCGTCCTCGCTGCGGGGTCACCGACAGGGACCCGTCGCCGACCGCCCCCTCGGGGCCGGGATCCGGGGCCTCGGCGCCGGTGACCGGGGCCTCCTCGTGCTGCGCCGCGCCGTCGGCTGGATCCTCGGCCGGCAGTCGGTCCTCGACGGGCGCCGCCGACCGGGCGAGCGCGGCGTCGACCAGCCGGGCCAGCCGCACCGGGGCCGACGCGATCCCGGTGGCCGCCTGGAGCTCTCCGACGGGCCGGGGCTCCTCGCCCAGCGCCCCGAGCAGGTCCAGGTCGTGGGCGTCCAGCGCCACGACCCGGCCGTCGGCGACCTCGACCAGCACCTCGTCGACCGCCACCGTGCCCGCCCACGCACCGGTGGAGCGCACCCGCACGTCGGCGGCCAGTGCCTCGCCGTCGGGTTCGGCGCGGACCGTCAGGCCCAGCTGGTCGCCGGCTCGGGCGCGGTCGACCGGGCCGGACCGCTCGGCCGGGACGGCCACGAGCTCCCAGCGGGCCGGCGCCGCGACGAGCAGCGTGAGGCGGTCGGGAGCAGCAGGATCTGGATGTGCCACGACCATCCCCCTCCCGAGCGTCGGCCCCTGGCCCAAGGGCCACGCAGGTTACCACGGGGGCGGTGCCCTCCCTCCGGTCGCAGGCGGGCCCGACGGGGGCGCGGGCGGGCCATCGGGAGCCGCCGGCGAGCGGGTGACCGGTCGGCGGCAGCGCGGCCCGTCGCTACCATCGGGCACCGGACGAGGAGGATCATGACCCCAGAAGCGAGCGACCTGATCACGAGCGCACCACCCCGGCTCGAGGTCCCGGCCGGTCCCAGCTGGACCCCGTTCCCGCCCGAACTGGTCGACCAGACGGTCTACGCCGCCTTCGCCCGCCAGGTCGCCGCGGGCCCGGATCGCACGGCCATCGCCGGCCGCGGCGGCACCCTCACCTACGCCGAGGTCGACGGCCTCGCCGGGCGCGCCGCCCGGGGCCTCGTGGCCGCGGGCGCCACGGGGCGGCCCGTCGCCCTGGCCTTCGAGCACGACGTGGCCCTCGTGGTGGCCATCCTCGCGGTGCTGCGAGCCGGTGGCGTGGTCCTGATCCTCGATCCGTCCGCGCCCCTGGCGGTGAACCGGGCGATCCTCGCCGACGCCGAACCCGCCGCCCTGGTGGTCGACGCTGCCCACGCCGAACTGGCCGATGCCGTGAACGACCTCGCCGTCCAGCGCACCTGGGAGGCGATCACCGCGGCCGACGACCTCCCCGAGGCCGGCCCGGCCGATCCCGCCATCGGCCCCGACGATCCGGCGATGCTGGCCTACAGCTCCGGCACCACCGGCGACGCCAAGGCCGCCGTCCTCCCCCACCGGGCGCTGCTGCAGCTGTTCCGCGGCGCCATCGACCACCTCAAGATCGGTGCCGACGACCGCCTGCCGATGATCTTCCCGGTGTCGCTCGCCGTCGCCGCGTACCCGATGTTCCTGCCGCTCATGACCGGCGGGTCGCTGCGCATCAACGACGTGCGGTCGAACGGGCTCGCCGGCTTCCCGGAGTGGCTCGCCGCCGAGGGCGTGAGCGTGCTGTACATCTCGCCCACGGTCGCACGGTTCATGGGCGACGTCGATCCGTCGGTCGACCTGTCGGCCCTGCGCCTCGTCGTCCTCGGCGGCGAACGGGTCGACGAGGACGCCGTCAACGTGGTGCGCCGGGTGTTCGGCGACCACGTGACCGTCGCCAACGGGTACGGCACCACCGAGACCGGCGTCCTCACGTTCTACGTGATCGCCCCCGACGAGGCGTTCGACGCGATCGGCGTGCCCGTCGGTTCGCCCATCGCCGAGACCGAGCTCCGGATCCTCGACGACGCCGGCCGACCGGTGCCCGACGGCCTGCCCGGGGACCTGTTCGTCCGCAGCCGGTACCTGTTCTCCGGGTACTGGAAGCGTCCCGACCTGAACGAAGCCGTCCTCGCCGTCGACGACGGCGTGGCGGTCTACCGCACCGGCGACGTCGGGTTCATCGACGCCGCCGGCAACCTGTCGCTCGTGGGGCGCAGCGACGCCGAGGTCAAGGTCCGGGGCCACCGGGTCCACCCCGGCGAGATCGAGCAGGCGATGCTCTCGCTGCCCGAGGTCGCCGACGTGGTCGTGGACCCCCGGCCGGACGCGCGCCGGGGCGGCGGCGCGCTCGAGCTCGTGGCCTGGATCGTGCCCGCCCCGGGCGTCGACCTCGCCACGGTCCGGGCCGCCACCAAGCAGGTCGTGCGCGGCCCGATGGTCCCGGCGCGGATGGTCCTCCTCGACGCCCTGCCCCAGCTGCCCAACGGCAAGCTGGACCGGCGGGCCCTGCCGGACCCCGCCCGCGAGGGCACGAGCGACGCACCGGTGGACCCGGCCACGCCGACCGAGCAGCGCCTGCTCACCCTCTGGCAGGAGATCCTGGGCATCCCGACGCTCGGCGTGGAGGACGACATCCTGGCGCTCGGCGCGCAGTCGTTCGACCTGGCCTGGGCCGTGGTGCTGATCGAGGAGCGCATGGGGACGGTCGTCCCGATGTCGAGCCTCCTCGAGGTGCAGACCGTCCGGGAGCTGGGCTGGGTGGTCGACGACCTGCTCGACGGCCAGGCCCACCCGTCCCCCGTGGTCGAGGTCCAGCCCGGGGCGCCCGACCGGCCCCGCCTGTTCGTCGTCCACGACCTGCACGGCTCGGCCTACGGGCTCCGCCACCTCGCCCCGGCGCTCGGGGCCGACCAGCCGGTCTGGGGGTTCGAGTCCCCGTTCCTCGAGGGGCGGGCCGACGGCGTCACCACCCTCCAGGACCTCGGCGCCCGCTACGTGCAGGCCCTGCTCGAGGTCCAGCCGGAGGGGCCGTACCACCTCGCCGGATACTCCTTCGGCGGCGTGCTCGCCTTCGAGATGGCGCTCCAGCTCGAGCAGCGAGGCCACGAGGTGGCCTTCCTCGGCATCGTCGACGTGGGCCCCGGCTACCGGGGCCGCCACTACGACCCGCGGAAGATGCTCGACAAGCCCTGGTCCCGGGTTCCGATGCCACCCGACGGCGACCTGCCGGCCAAGGAGCAGGCCACCTGGTACTGGGACCTGGCCAAGCGGTCGCGCACCGACCTCCTCTACCACCTCTCCCTGCGGACCGGCCTCGATCGGTGGATCGATCCCCTGCAGTTCCGGCGCGACCTGCGCGACGGCGGGCGGGTGCCGCCCCACCGCCGCCTCTGGTACGCCTGGCGGCAGCACTGGGAGCTGGGGCGCCGCTACCGCTGGGACGGGCCGCGCCACCGCGGCGACGTCCTGCTCATCTGGGCGAACGAGTCGGCCGCCACCGACGGCACCATGGGGTGGGGCGACGTGGTCGACGGCGCCGTCGACATCGTGCACGTCGACGTGCCCCACGAACGCATGCTCCAGCCCGACGAGTCGGTGGTGATCGGGCAGCTGCTCCGTGACGGCCTCGATCGGGTCCTCGCCGACCGCTGACGCCGCATGGCGCTGTGCCACACTCGTCCCTGATGGGACGGAACGACAAGGGCCCTGCCGTGCACGACGCGCGGGCCGCGGTCCTGGCCCAGCGGAAGCGGCGTCGCAACCTGCTGATCCTCGCGCTCGTGCTCGCCATCGGCCTGACCCAGGCGGCCAACGCCTGGTCGAGCCGCGACGACGGGACGGAGGAGGTGTCGAGCGCCGCACCCGGCTACGCGGGTGGCGATCGGCCCATCGACACGAGCCCGTTCCAGCTGGCCACGCCGGACAACACGGCACCCACCACCTCGCCGGTGGACTTCAACGACCCCCTGGTCACCACGACGTCGGCTCCGCCCACCACGAGCCCGGCCATGACCCTGCCTCCGGGCGCCTCCGACTCCCGGGCCGACCCGGTCTGCGGCGCCATCGGCAAGATGTACGACCTCAACCGCGACTCGGGTCAGCTCGAGCAGGATCCGGAGCGCTTCGCCGAGGTGTCGACCAAGCGGCTCATGGAAGCCGCAGACCTGGTCGAGAGCACCAACGACCCGAGGTACGCCGCCGCCGTCGACGTGTTCCGCACCGCAGCGACGCAGGTCGCGGCGGCCACCGACGTCGAGAGCATCGCTGCGGTCCTCCGACCCCTCCTGCTGGCCCAGACCCCGGAGATCGCCGCGGCGTCCGCGCCCCTCTCGCAGCACGCCCAGACCACCTGCCCGGGGTTCCTCGCCCTCCACGAAGGCTGAGCTGGGGCCACGGTGACGCACGCCGAGACGCCCACCGGCGTCGGCCGGTGGACCAGCCGCTCGCTGGCGGGCCTCGCCGTCCTGGTGCTGGTGATCAGCGCCGCCGTCGGACCCACGCCCACCGACGGCGCGGCGTTCGCGTCCTGGGCGACGGCTGAGTACGGCCTGACCCCGGCCGGCGGTCGCTGCGTGCAGCAGCGGATCGCCCGCGGTCCCCTCGCTGGCACCGATCTGGGACCGGCGGCCGTGCTCGCCCGCGACGGCCTCGCGGCGGTGCCGCTGACCGCGCAGCAGGTGCTGGGCGACCTCGTGCTCGCCTGCGCCCTCGAGACCAACCCCCGGCGATGACCAGCACGACCGCGAGCGGCAACCGCGCACCGAGCCCCGTCGGCCCCGTGGTCGTGCTGCTCGCTCCACTGGTGGCCGGCGTCGTCCTGATGGCCATCGGCCGGCCCATCGCCGGCTCGATCGTGCTGGCGACCGGGTTCGTGCGCGCCCACATCGCCGCGTTCCCCCGCGCCGAGGCCCGCACCCAGCGGGCCACCGCCTCGGTGCTGCACGGCTTCGGCCGGAGCCTGGCGCACGGCCTCCTGTGGCTGCTGTGGGCGGTCGTGGTCGCGCCCGTGTTCGCCATCCGGCGGCTCCTGCGGCGTCCCGACCTCCGGGACCGGCCGATCGGGTGGCAGGCGCACGGGGCCGACCTTCCCGGATCCGCCCGACCACGCCGGGGACCGAGGCGCTGGCCCGCGGTCGCCTTCGCCGTCGCCATCGCCGTGCTCGCGCTGATCGTCGTCCAGTCGCCCCGCTGGCACGCCGCCGACCCCACTCGTGGCGCTCCGGCCGACGCGCTCGCCGACCAGCCCGACCACGCCGAGCTGCAGGCCGACGAGGGCACGGCCTTCGCGGCGATCGTCCCGGACGCCGAGCGGGGGTGGCGCCTGCCGGACCAGCTGCAGACCGAGCACGTCAACATCGAGGACGGCCACCGGGTGACCCGCGCTGCCACCTCGGGCGGGCCGGTCGTGTGGCTGTTCGGCGGATCCGCCGCATGGGGCACGAACCAGCGGGACCCGCACACCATCGCGTCCGAGCTGGTGGCCATCGCCGAGGACGCGGGCACGCCGCTCACGGTCGTCAACTGGGGCGTCTCGGGCTACACCGCCGTGCAGGAGCACGAGGCGTTCGCTGCGGCCCTGGCCGCGCACCCGGCGCCCGACGTCGCCGTCTTCTACGACGGCTTCAACGACCTGGAGGTCGGGGCCGGAGCCCTGCTCTCCGGCTTGCCGTCGGGCAGCCAGGTCGTCGCACCGCTGCCTGCGCTCCAAGGTGACCGGGTCTTCGCCACCGGTCCGGGCGAGCCGGTGCCGACGCCCGATGCCGCCGACGTCCGGCGGTCCGTGCTCGCCGCCTACGAGACCTCCCGCGAGGCGAGCCTCCGCCTCGGCCGCGAGGCGGGTGTCACCGTCGTCCACGCCTGGCAGCCGAGCGCCCTGACGACCCCCGGGACCGATCCCCTCCTCGAGGGCCTGGGCTACGATCCGGCGACCGTCGCCACGCTCCGCCGGCTGCACACCTCGATGGCCGCCTCCCTCCCCCCGAGCATCGTGGACATGAGCCGAGCCCTCGAGGACCGCCCCGACGTGTTCACCGACCAGGTCCACACCGATGAGGAGGGAGCCCGCCTCGTGGCCTCCGACCTGTACGACCACCTCCGACCCGCCCTCGAGGGGTTCGACCGATGACGACGCCCCGACGGCGCGGACGACTGGCCGTGGCCGCCCTCGTGGTGGTCGCGGCCGCGGCCGGCTGCAGCAGCGACCCGGTCGCCCCGCTCGGGCGATCGACCACCCCGGAGCCCACCTCGTCGCGCTCGCTCGCCGGGACCCGCGTCCAGCTCACCGACGTCGCCACGGTCGACGGCACGCCCACCGGGTTGGCCGTGCGCCCCGACGATCCGGCCCGCTACGTGGTGGTGCGCGAGGGCCGCGTCCTGCGCGTCGCGGCGGGCGAGGAACCGGCGACGCTGCTCGACCTCAGCGATTCCGTGTCCCTCGACGGCGAGGGCGGTGCGTTCGACCTGGCCTTCACCACGGACCACCGCGAGCTGCTCGTGAGCTACGCCGACGCCGCCACGCACGACGACGTCATCACCCGGCTGCGGATCGACGACCAGGGTGCGCCCGTCGGCGAGCCCGAGGTCGTCGCCCGGGTCGGCGACGGCGGCGAGATCCACAACGGCGGCCGGATCGTCGTCGACGAGCAGGGCGACGTCCTCTTCGGCGTCGGCGATGGCGGAGAGCTGAACGACGTCGCCGGCCGGTCGCGCCTCCCCGGGTCGCTCCGCGGCCGCATCCTGCGGTACGCCGGGCTGGGCCGGTCCGGCGCCGACACCGTCGACCCCACCACCGTCGCCTTCGGCCTGCGCAACCCGTGGCGGTTCGCCATCGACCCGGTCACCTCGTCGCTGTGGATCGCCGACGTGGGCCAGGCCACCTGGGAGGAGGTGAACCGCATCCCCGGCGGCGCCGCGGCGGGCGACGAGCCCGTCGACTTCGGGTGGGACCTCACGGAGGGGTTCGACCGGGCCCGCGGCCTCCCGCCCGAGGACGTGACGTACCCGGCCATGGTCGCCCCCCACGACGACGAGCACTGCGCCATCGTGGGCGGGCCGATCGTGCGCGACCGGACGCTCCCGACCCTGGCCGGGTCGCTGGTGCTCGGCGACTACTGCTCCTCCGACGTCCGGTTCGTCCGCACCGGTTCCGACGGTCGCCCGGTGGAGCACCGACGCCTCGTGCTGCCCGGCGGCGCCAAGGCGGTCTCGTTCGGGACGGGGCTCGAGCACGAGGTGTACGTGCTCCGCACCGACGGGGTCATCTCCCGCCTCGATCCGGGCGGGAAGGCCCTCGTCGACGACCCGGCCCCGCTGGAGCAGCAGGATCCGCCGTCGTTCACCGGGCCGCGCGCGGTCTGCGGCCTCAGCGCGGCCATCGCCGCCTACCCCGCGATGCAGGGCAAGCCGCCCGAGCAGGTGGAGGTGCTCGCCCGAGACCTCGAAGCGGCACTCGCCGGCTACCGAGGCGCCGACCTCCCCGAGGCGGTCGCCGAGCCCTTCGCTACGATCGACGAGGGGCTCGGCACCTACCTCGGCCTGCTCGAGGGCGCCGGCTGGGACACCGAGGACCCCGCGGTGAAGACGGGGTCCGACGCCATCACCAGCGGGGCCACCGCCTACGCCGCGATCGTCGACGGCGAGCGAGCGGTCTGCTCGTGACCGGCTCCGGCGAGCCGCCGCCCCTGCAGCGCAACGCCACGATCGACGCCATCCGCGACCGGCGTCGCACGTTCGTCGCCGACGCCGACGAGGCCCGCTTCCGCGGCGCGGGGTACCTGGTGCGCCCGTTGCTGTCGGCCGACCAGGTGCGCCGAGCGCTCGACCTGCACACCTCGCTCGTGGGCCCGGGCGACGCAGGCCCGATCCGCTTCGATTCGGTGCGGTCGGACCGTGGGGTCATCGAGGGCATGACCCGAGGGCTCGCCGCCCTGTGGGACGAGGTCCTCCCCGGCGTGCTCGACCGCCACCGCATCGTCTTCTCGTCCTGCGTCGTGAAGGATCCGAGCACCGCCTCCGGGATGGAGGCCCACGACGACCGCTCGTTCGTCGACGAGCGCACGGCGCGGTCGCTGACGCTGTGGATCCCGCTCGTCGACACCAGTCCCGAAGCCGGCAACGGCCACCTCGCCCTGGCCCCCCACAGCGAGCACCTGGCCGCCGGCTTCGGCGGGACGAACATCGCCACCTGGTACGCCCCCTACCGCGCCGAGCTCGCCGCGGCGATGGTGCCCGTCACCGCGGCGGCCGGGACGGCGGTGATCTACGACAGCCGGTCGGTGCACGGCTCCCCGCCGAACCGCAGCACCGAACCGAGGGCGGCGCTCGTGGTGGTCGCCGCTCCCCAGGAGGCCGACCTCGTCCACGCCGTGGCCACGAGCCGCCGGGGCCGCCGCCTGCTCGCCGTCGACCCGACGTTCCACGTCGACCACTCCCCGCTCGACCTGCGCCGCCGGGTCCCCGACCTGGAGGAGCTCGACCGCTTCACCGACCCGCCCGTGGAGGCCGACCCCCGTCAGGTCCAGGCCCTCGTGGGCGGCTCGTCGGCGCCGGTCCCGGTCGCCGAGCGCCCGAGCCACGACCGCACCGGGCGGGCACCGGCACCCAGCCCCCGGACCCGGCGCATCGACGAGGTCCCGGCCGACCTGGTCGAGGCCGTCGAACGGTGCACCGAGGCACTCCTCGACGCCGTGGTCGAGCGCTCCGCCGACGCAGCCGGCCAGGTCGCGGCACGGGTCGCACTGGTCGAGGCCGGCTCGCCCGTGACGGGAGCCGATCCGGCCCTCGCGGCGGCGACCGCGCCCCTGGCCCCGTTCACCGCGCAGGGCGCCATCCACGACGTCGCGCTGCGCGTGCTGGCGCCGGGCGCGGACCTCGGCGTCGAGGATCCGCAGCGGCGGACGGTGCTCCTCCCGCTCGCCGCGCCGGCGCTGGCGGCGGGGGCGGCGACCGCGGACGACGTCGCACCCTTCGAGCTGGGTCTGGCGGTGGCCCTCGCCGACGGCCGCCCGAACCAGGTGTTCAACGACGGCATCGATCCGCTCCCGCTCCTGGAGGTGGTGCTGGTCGAGGACGTCGGC
>Ga0182736_1000796_pt1 | contig 39607 bp, 38 predicted proteins | sample eDN5th30CKraftBY_FD_128882 | JGI IMG/M metagenome (GOLD analysis project Ga0182736, IMG submission 128882) | Enriched backyard soil microbial communities from Emeryville, California, USA - eDNA 5th pass 30_C Kraft BY (version 2) (version 2) | ecosystem: Environmental > Terrestrial > Soil >... | reverse complement strand
CGAAACTGAATGTCAGCCGGACGCCGGCGATCATCGGATTGCCACGCCATTGCGCCAATAGCGCACGGGCCTCGTCAGGACGATTCACCGGAATGCGCGCCATGATGCGAAACCGGTCCGGATAGCGCGCGCAAGCATCGAAGCCGACGTCGGGACGATCATAATCCCATGTCGGAGGGACGATCACGGCGCGGTCGACCCCGCCTTCGTCCATCATCGCCACCAGCGCATGCGCGGTCAGGCTCGGCAGATGGCCCATATGCCGCAACCGGGCCTGCTCACCGGGAACCCAGGGGGCTCCGGAGATTCATCCCCCCATATATGAATTTGCGCGTCAGCTATCATGTCTTACCTGGTCGCGAACCGATTGCGATTTGAGGCTCAATGCCCACAAGGCGAGATGAGGCGGAGGGAAGAATCCCGATGGGATGAAGCCTTCGAGGCAAAGGATACATCTCGGGTGCGGCTCGATGTGGCGCCGATAAAGCCGGCAAAGGTTTGTCGAACCCGGCCGTCACCCGCGTTGCGAACTGCTGCGCGTACGCGGCGACGACCGCCCTGCGGCCGCTCTGCTCGTCGGTCGTGCTGACGCGCTTGGCGTCGGCGGTCAGCAGCCGCGTCATCCGCGCCTCGTCCTCGTCCCGGTACGCCGAGGCGAACGAGTTCGCCAGCCGCCGGACCTCCGCCGCGGACACGTCGCCGCCCGGCTTCGGCGGCCCGGCGTCGCCCGGCACGACCGCCAGCGCGACCACGCCCGCCGCCACCGCCAGCGCGCCCGACGCCCACGCCCAGATCCGCCGCGGCGACCGCGCCCGGTAGCGGCGCACCGGCGCGGGCGCCTCCGCGGTCCGCACGGCCGTCGGCGCCGCGGCGCCGCGCGCCACCGAGCGCTCCTCCTCGGTCACCGACCGCCCCTCGGCGGCCGCCAGCGCGGCGCGCCCGAAGTCGCCGGCCGACGGGTAGCGGTCCGCCGGGTCCTTGGCCAGCGCCCGCGCCAGCACCCGATCGAACCCGTGCGGGACGCCCCGCACCTGGGAGGGACGCGGCGGCGCGTCGTGCAGGTGCGCGAGCATCGTCGCCGGCACCGTCTCGCGCGGGAAGGGGGGCCGGCCGGTCAGCGCCGCGAACAGCACGCAGCCGAGCGCGTACACGTCCACGCGCGCGTCCTGCGGCCCGGGGTGGAACTGCTCGGGCGCCATGAAGTCGACCGTGCCCAGGAAGTGCCCGGCGGTCGTGAGCGTGTCGGTTCCCGCCGAACGCGTGAGGCCGAAGTCGGCCAGGTACGCGTGGTCGCCGCTCAGCAGCACGTTGGCCGGCTTGACGTCGCGGTGGATGAGCCCGGCCGCGTGCGCGGCGTCGAGCGCGCCCGCGACCTGGCCGACGATCGCCGCCGCCCGCAGCGGGTCCAGGCGCCCGGACTCGCGCAGCAGCCGGTGCAGGTCGGTCCCCGCCACCCAGCGCATGACCAGGTACAGCCGCCCGTCCTCCTCGCCGGCCTCGTAGACCGGGATCACGTTCGGGTGATCGATCGCGGCGGCCATCCGCGACTCGCGCTGGAAGCGCTCGCGGAAGCTCGCGTCGGCGGCCAGCTCCGGGGCGATCAGCTTGAGCGCGACCGGCCGCCCCAGCGACAGCTGGGTGGCTCGATACACGATCCCCATGCCGCCCCGGCCCGCCACCGCCTCGATCCGGCAGCCCGCGATATGAGCGCCCTCGAGCACGTCGGTCACACCTTCGATTGTGACGTAGCCGTTAGGGTCGCCGGCCATGAACATCGACCGGGAGCGCATCCGCGAGGACCTCGAGCGACTCACCGCGATCCCCTCGATCGCGTTCGACGGCTTCCCGCGCGGGCCGCTCGACGACGCGGCGGCGCTCGTGGAGGAGCTGCTGCGCGACGCCGGAGCGCAGCCGCGCCGCATCGCCGTGCCCGGCGAGGCGCCGACGATCTACGCCGAGCTCGATGGCCCGGGCCCGACGGTGCTCCTGTACGCCCACTACGACGTGCAGCCCGCGCCGCCGGAGGGCTGGGCGACGGACCCGTTCGCGCCGACGGTCAAGGATGGCCGCCTGTACGGCCGCGGCGCCGCCGACGACAAGTCCGGCATCGCCGCCCACCTCGCGGCGCTGCGCGCGTTCGGCGGCCGCCCGCCGGTGCGCACCAAGGTCGTGATCGAGGGCGCCGAGGAGAACGGCAAGCAGCGGCTGCTCGACGTCGTCGATCGCGACCCGGAGCTGCTGCGCGCGGACGTGCTGGTGATCGCCGACACCGGCAACTGGCGCGTGGGGGAGCCGACGCTCTCGCAGACCCTGCGCGGCCACGGCAAGCTCACGGTCACGCTCAGCACGCTCGCCGGTGCGCTGCACAGCGGCCAGTTCGGCGGCGCCGCGCCGGACGCGCTGCTCGCGCTCAGCCGCCTGATCGCCAGCCTGCACGACGACGCCGGCGACGTCGCCGTGGCGGGGCTGCAGGACGACGCGTGGGACGGGACGGACTGGCCGGAGCCGGACTTCCGCCGCCAGGCGGGCGTGCTCGACGGCGTCGAGCTGGTCGGGACCGGCCGCATCGCCGACCGCGTCTGGACCCGCCACACGATCTCCGTGCTCGGCCTCGACGCGCCGCCCGTCGACACCGCCGGCAACATCGTGATCCCGCAGGCGCGGGCCCGGATCGCCGTCCGCGTCCCGCCGGGCGCCGACCCCGCGCGGTCGATGGCGGCCGTCGAGCGCCACCTGCGCGCGCACACGCCGTGGGGCGCGCGGCTGGAGATCGACGTCACGCCCGCGTCGACCGCGATCAAGCTGCCCGCGGTGCCGGAGGCCGAGCGGGCGCTCGAAGCCGCCTACGGCAAGCCGGTGGCGCGGATGGGCAGCGGCCTGTCGGTCCCGCTGGTGGCCAAGCTGCACGCCACCTACCCGGACGCGCGGATCGTGCTCTGGGGCGCGCAGGACTCCGAGCTCGCGCAGATCCACGCCGCGAACGAGTCCGTCGACCTCGAGGAGGTCGCCCAGCTGGCGCTGGCCGAGGCGCTGCTGTTAGGCGAGCTGGGCCAGTAGGGCGTCGACGTCCGGCGCCGCGACCAGGCGGGCGCGCTCCGGGGCGTCCAGGAAGCCCTCGGCGACCGCGTGGTCGAGGAACGCGCCCAGCCGCGCGTAGTAGCCGCCGACGTCCAGCAGCCCGAGCGGCTTAGCGTGCAGCCCGAGGTGACGCCACGTGTAGACCTCGATCAGCTCCTCGAGCGTGCCGATCCCGCCCGGCAGCGCCACGAACGCGTCCGACAGCTCGGCCATCAGCGCCTTGCGCGCGTGCATCGAGCCGACGACGTGCAGCTCGGTCAGGCCCTGGTGCGCGATCTCGCGGTCGACCAGCAGCCGCGGGATCACGCCCACGACCTCGCCGCCCGCCTCCAGCGCGGCGTCGGCGAGCGCGCCCATCAGGCCGACGCCGGCGCCGCCGTAGACGATCCGGATCCGGCGCTCCGCCAGCGTGCGGGCCAGCGTCCGCGTCGCGTCCAGGTAGGCCGGGTCGCCGCCGAAGCGCGACCCGCAGTAGACGCAGACCGCGTTCACGCCAGCGCTGCGAGCAGCCGCTCGACGTCGCGCTCGTCGTTCCAGGCGCCGACCGAGGCCCGCAGGTACGGGTGCCCGGGGAGATCGCGGACCACGACGCCCGCGTCGGCCAGGCGCGCCCGGGCCTCCGCCGGCGCGTCGACTTCGAAGGACACCAGCGTGGACCGCCCGCGCGGCGCCACCGCGTACCCGGCCGCGGCCAGCGCGTCCGCGCAGTGCGCCGCCAGGTCGGCCGAACGCGCGAACACGTCCTCGAACCCGTGCTGCTCGAGCACGCCGAGCGCCGCCAGCGACAGCGCGACCGCTTCGCGCGGCAGCGCGCCGTCGAAGCGCCGCCCGTCGGCGCGCAGCATCGAGTCCAGCCCGCGCGAGGCGTCCTCGAACGCCATGTAGCCGGGCGCGATCGTGCGCACGCGCTCCCCGAACTCGGGGTCGAGGTAGAGCATCCCGGTGCCGTCGGCGCCGCACAGCCACTTCTGCCCGGCGGCGGCGTAGGCGACGCAGCCGAGCGCGTGCACGTCGGCCGGCACGGCGCCCGCGCCCTGCGCGCCGTCCAGGATCACCGGCACCGGCAGCTCGGCCAGCTCGGCCGGCGCGACCTCGCCCGTGATCCAGCTCACGTGCGACGCGGCGACCAGCGTGGTCGCCGGGCCGACGCCGTTGGCGAGCTCGGCGAACGGCACCACCTTGACCGTGGCGCCGCGGTGGCGGGCGGCGATCAGGGGGCCGAGCAGGCCGGGATGCTCGCTGTCGGACGTCACGATCTCGTCGTTGGGCCCGAGGTCCATGCCGGCCAGCACGAACGCCAGCCCGGAGCTGGTCCCGCTGGTGACCGCGACGTCGTCCGGCTCGCAGCCCAGCAGGCGCGCGTAGCCGGCGCGCAGCTCGTTGCTCAGCTCACGGCGGCGCTCGAAGTGCGCGCCGATCCGGCCCTCCTCGAGCTCCGCCGTCAGCTCCGCGCGCGCGAGCTCGGCCGCGGCGCGCGGGAGTGGCCCGTCGGTACCCGCGTTCAGGTAGGCGACGCGCTCGAGGACGGGAAACTCGTCACGCAGCGACATGCGCACTGACCCTAGCGGTCACTAGCATCAGCGCGCGATGCGCGTCCCTCTTCCCGACGGCTCCGTCCGTGAACTGCCCGACGGCTCCACCGGAGCCGACCTCGCCGCCGACATCGGCCCCGGCCTCGCCCGCGCGGCGCTGGCCATCCGCGTCCTCGACGGCAAGACGGAGAAGCGCGACGGGACGGCCTACGACGACGGGCGGATCGTCGACCTGAGCGCGCCGCTCGCCGACGGCCAGCCGGTCGAGATCGTGACCGCGAAGGCGGGGGACGGGGACGCGCTCAAGCTCCTGCGCCACGACATCGCGCACGTGCTCGCCGAAGCGGTGCTGGAGCTCTACCCGGGCACGAAGGTCTCGATCGGCCCGCCGATCGCGGACGGCTTCTACTACGACTTCGAGTTCCCGCCCGGCGTGACCGTCAACGAGGGCGACTTCGAGCGCATCGAGGCCCAGATGCGCAAGCACGTCAAGGCCGCCGAGGCGTTCGACCGCTCCGAGGTCACCACCGCGGAGGCGATCGACCGCTACCTGCGAGAGGACCAGCCGTACAAGGTCGAGCTGATCGAGGACCTGGTGACCAACCAGGGCGTCGAGACGGTCTCGCTGTACCAGAACGGCGACTTCCTGGACCTCTGCCGCGGCCCGCACGCGCCGGACACCGGACGCGCCAAGGCGTTCAAGCTGACGTCGATCGCCGGCGCGTACTGGCGCGGCGACGCGAACCGCCAGATGCTCACGCGCATCTACGGCACCGCGTTCGCCACCAAGGAGGAGCTGGCCGCGCACCTCGAGCGGCTCGAGCAGGCGCGGGCGCGCGACCACCGCAAGCTCGGCAAGGAGCTCGAGCTGTTCATGTTCTCCGAGCTGTCGCCCGGCTCGCCGTTCTGGTTCCCGAACGGGATGGCGATCTGGAACGAGCTCACGGACCTGTGGCGGTCCGAGAACGCGGCCCGCGGCTACCGCGAGGTGCACACGCCGATCCTCTACGACGCCGAGCTGTTCAAGCGCTCCGGGCACTGGCACGTGTACCGGGACAACATGTACTTCACCGAGGTCGAGGACCAGCCGATGGGCCTCAAGCCCATGAACTGCCCGGCGCACACGCAGCTGTACGCGTCGCAGCGGCGCTCCTACCGCGACCTCCCGATCCGCTACTCCGAGCAGGGCCTGGTTCACCGCCACGAGCCGTCCGGCACGCTGCACGGGCTGCTGCGGGTGCGTCACATCACGCAGGACGACGCGCATATCTTCGCCACCGAGGACCAGATCGAGGACGAGGTCATCCGCTGCCTGGACTTCGGGTTCGCGATCTACGAGAAGTTCGGCTTCGAGCCGCGCCTGGAGCTCTCGACGCGGCCGGAGAAGCGGATCGGGTCCGAGGACATGTGGGACCGCGCCGAGGCCGCGCTGCAGCGCGCGCTCGACAACCACGGCCTCAAGTACGACATCAATGAGGGCGACGGCGCGTTCTACGGGCCCAAGATCGACCTGCACATGACCGACGCGATCGGCCGCTCGTGGCAGCTCGGCACCGTCCAGCTCGACTACGTGATGCCGGAGCGCTTCGACCTCACGTACACGGGCGCCGACAACGCCGAGCACCGCCCGGTGATGATCCACCGCGCGCTGATGGGCTCCTTCGAGCGCTTCATCGGCATGCTGATCGAGCACTACGCGGGCGAGTTCCCGGTCTGGCTGGCGCCGGTGCAGGCGATCGTGCTGCCGGTCGCCGACCGCCATATGGAATACGCGCAGTCGGTGCGGGAGGCGCTGGGCGAGTTCCGCGTCGAGGTGGACGAGCGCACGGAGTCGATCGGGCGCAAGATCCGCGAGGCCGAGCTGCGCAAGATCCCCTACATGCTCGTGGTGGGCGACCGTGAGGTCGAGTCCGGCACCACCGCGGTGCGCCGGCACCGCGAGGGGGACCAGGGCGCGCTGTCGCTCGACGACGTCCGCGCGGCGCTGCGGGACGGGTGACCCGTGGGCATCCATGCCCCACGGGTGACCCTTTCGACCCCCGGCGTCCATGCCCTCGGCCGATCCTCCTCGGAAGGCTGAGGAGCACACCGGTTGATCGACCGTGCGCGCAACGACTTGAGCGTCTATACTCATCGACGTTGATTACGCGTCTCCAGACTGCGCCGCGAGCTTGACGCTGAGCGCACACACAACCAGCTAGTGCCGGTCCCGAGAAGGTTCGACCGGCAACCGCCGGAGCGCGATACCACCCGCATCAACGAACGCATCCGCGTTCCCGAAGTCCGTCTCATCGACGAGGACGGCCAGCAGGTGGGGATCATGCGCACCCAAGAAGCCCTGCGCCGCGCGCAGGAGAAGGATCTCGACCTGGTCGAGGTCGCGCCGGAGGCCAAGCCGCCGGTGTGCCGGATCCTGGATTACTCGAAGTACAAGTACGAGCAGGCGCAGAAGGCCAAGTCCGCTCGTAAGCATCAGCAGCAGATCAACGTCCGGGAGATCAAGTTCCGGCCGAAGATCGCCCAGCATGACTACGACACCAAGAAGGGCCACGTCGAGCGCTTCCTCAAGGCGCGCGACAAGGTCAAGGTGACGATCATGTTCCGCGGGCGCGAGATGGCCCATCCCGAGCGTGGGGAGATGATCCTCAACCGGCTCGCGGAGGACCTCAACGAGCTTGCCGTGGTCGAGCAGCGCCCCCAGCAGGACGGCCGCAACATGACGATGATGCTCGGGCCGGCCCGGACTACCCAACCGGACGGGAAGCCCGCCCCGTAGTCCCGGCATGATGCGACTCGATGAGGGTCGCACTCGCCGCCGTAGCAGTTCTGGCGATGCTCGCGCTGCCGTCGGCGGCGCGGGCGTCCGCGCCGCCGCTGGAGACCTTTGAGATCCAGACGTACGTCCCGTCGCGCCTGTGGAGCACGATGGCGTGGATCCCGGACGCGGTCGAGCCGAAGTTCGGCACCCGGCGGCGGCTGACGTACGGCGGCCGCTCCTGGCGCGGGATCTGGAACCCGGTCGCCGTCGGCGGCCCGTCGGCGGCGTGGGCGTTCAAGTCCGGGTGGAGCGGGGGCAACGGTCCGGCCACCGCGGTGCTCTCGGACGTCCCGGTGACCGCGGCGCTGCGCCGGCGCTGGACAGTGGTGGCCGAGCTCTACCGCGACGCCGACGTGCTCGTCGTCGCCGCGGGGCATCCGGCGTGCGGCGGGCTGACGCGGGCGCAGGCGAACGCGATCGTGCGCGGCCGGCTCACGGACTGGGCGGCGGTCGCGCCGGGCGCGAGCGGGCCGATCCAGGTCTTCTACCCGTCGGCGGCGGGTGACGGCGAGTCGCACTTCGGCGTCGTGCGGCCGTCGAGGGGTACCGCGCGGCTCCCGTACGCGCGCGGCGCACGGCCGGCGACCGACGGCGGCGTGGGCGCGGCGGCCGGCGGCGATCCGTCCGTCGCCGCGATCAGCACCTTCTCACGCGTGCGCGGGCTGGGCGGGATCTGCGCGGTGCCGCTCGACGGCGTCGCGCCGACCGAGGAGACCGTGCGGGCGCTCACGTACCCGGAGGCGTTCCCGGTCAGTTACGTGCGGCCGCGGTCGATGGGCAAGTTCGGGCTGGCGCTCTACGGGGCGATGGCGCGGCTGTTCAAGACGCCGGCGTTCAAGGCGCGGCTCGCGGGCTACGGCGTGTTGACGAGCTGAACGGGACGGCGGCTAGGGTGGCCGGGGCGATGCAGCTTCCCCACTTCTCCGCCGCCGACGTCGAACGTCACCTGACGCCGGAGGTCGCGATCGGCGCGCTGAGCGAGGCGCTCGAGCGCGGCTTCGACCCCGAGCAGGACCCGCCCCGCCGCTTCGTCTCCCTCGAGCAGGGCGGGGACCTGATCATGATGCCGTCCGAGCTGGGCGGTCACGTCGCGGTCAAGCTCGTGACGGTCGGAGGCACTCCGCGCGTGCAGGGGCTCGTCGTGCTGTTCGACTCGGCGACGCTCGCGCCGGCCGCGCTGATGGACGGGATCGCGATGACGAACATCCGCACCTCGGCCGTGTCCGCGCTGGCGGTGCGCGCTCTGGCGCGGCCGGACGCTGCGCGGCTGCTGATCTTCGGGCGTGGGCCGCAGGCGGCGGCGCACGAGGCCGCGGTCCGGGCGATCCGGCCGATCGCGCACGTGGACGTCGTGGGACGCGACGCGGCGGGCGCGCCGGAGCTGGTGGCGGCGGCGGACGTCATCTGCTGCTGCACGACGTCGCCGGTACCGGTGTTCGACGGGTCGCTGGTGCGCGACGACGCGGTCGTGGTCGCGATCGGCGCGCACGACGCGGACGCGCGCGAGACCGACGACGCGCTGGCGCGGCGGGCGACCGTGGTCGTCGAGTCCCGGCAGTCAGCGCTGCGCGAGTGCGGCGACGTGATCTGCGCGATCGAGTCCGGCGCACTGGCGGCGGACGAGCTGGTGCCGCTCGCCGCGCTCGTGCGCGGGGAGGTGACCGTGCCCGCGGGGCCGCGGCTGTTCAAGAGCAGCGGGATGTCCTGGGAGGACGCGGTGATGGCCGGCGCCCTGGCGCGCCTGGCCGGCTGAGACCAGGCGGCTATACTGGCGCCCTCGTCATGCCCAAGATGAAGTCCCACTCCGGCGCCAAGAAGCGCTTCAAGGTCACCGGCACCGGCAAGGTGCAGGCCCGCCACTCCTTCTCGAGCCACATCCTCGAGAAGAAGTCGCCCAAGCGCAAGCGTCACATGGCGCTGGACATCAACCTCGTCAAGGGCGATGCCAGCCGCGCCACGAAGCTCCTGAACGGGAACGGCCGATGACGCGCGTCAAGCGGTCGGTCAGCGCGCGCAAGAAGCGCCGCGAGGTCCTCGAGCGGACCAAGGGCTTCCGCGGGGAGGCCAACTCTTCGTACAAGCGCGCGAAGGAAGCGATGTTCAAGGCGGACGCGTACGCGTACCGCGACCGTCGCAACCGCAAGCGTGACTTCCGTCGTCTCTGGATCACCCGCATCAACGCCGCCGCGCGCGCCGAGGGCATGTCCTACGGCACGTTCATCCACGGCCTGCAGCTGGCGGGCGTCGAGCTGGACCGCAAGGTGCTGGCCGACATCGCCGTGCGCGATCCCGAGACCTTCCGCCGATTCGTCGACCGCGCCCGCGAGGCCTCGGCGGCCTAGCCACTCCGACGATCACCGCCGAGCCTTTATCAGGGCGCCCCTCCCACCGGAGCGGCGCCCTTTTTTGTTTCCCATGATCACCAGCCCCCACAACGAAGCGCTCAAGGAGGTCCGCAAGCTCGCCGGAAGGCGCTGGCGCGACAAGCTGGGCGAGTTCGTGGCCGAGGGGGAGGACCTGCTGGCCGCGGCGGACGCCGCGGGTTGGGTGGCGAGCGCGCGGTACGCGGCGGCCGACAGCGGCCTGCCGGGCGTGCCGGTGGCGCCGCACGTGCTGGCGACGGTCTCCCAGCTCGGGTCGGGGACGCGCGCGCTCGGGGTGTACCCGCAGCGGTGGGCGGCGCCGGCCGGGCCGCGCTGCGTCGCGCTCTGGGGCGTGGGGGACCCCGGCAACGTCGGAACGGTGATCCGCTCCGCGCTCGCGTTCGGCGCGTCCTCGGTCGCGCTCGGCCCGGGCAGCGCCGATCCCTACGGCCACAAGGCGGTCCGCGCTTCGATGGGCGCGCTGTTCAGCGTGCCGGTCGCGCGGGTGCGGTCGGTGCGCGAGCTGCCGGGCCGGACGATCGCGCTGGCCGCGCGCGAGGGCGAGCCGCTGCAGGCCGCGCTGGCTGCCGCCGACGCCGCGCCGCCGCCCGCGGTCACCATCCTCGTCGGCGCCGAGCGCGAGGGGTTGCCGGACGCCGTCGTCGCCGCCTGCGACGCGGTCGCGCACATCCCGATCGCCCACGCCGACTCGCTGAACGCCGCCATGGCGGCCACCGTTGCCCTCTACGAGCTGACTAGGATCACGCGCCCATGAGTACCGCCGACCGGATCGCCGCACTGCGCGCCGAGGGGGAGGCGGCGATCGCCGCCGCCGCCGCCACCGCCGAGCTCGAAGAGATCCGCGTGCGCTTTCTCGGGCGCAAGGCGGAGCTGCCCAACCTGCTGCGCGACGTCGGCAAGCTCCCGCCCTCCGAGCGCGGGCCGGTCGGCAAGGGCGCCAACCAGGCGCGCCAGGCGCTGCAGGCGGCGGTCGACTCCCGCCTCGCCGAGCTGGAAGCGCTCGAGCTCGAGGACAAGCTCGCCGCGGACATCGTCGACGTCACGCTCCCCGGCACGCCCGTCACGCCCGCCGGCCACCTGCACATCCTCACCGCCACCCGGCGCGAGATCGAGGACGTCTTCGTCGGCCTCGGATACCGCGTCGTCGAAGGCCCCGAGATCGACCTCGCCTACTACAACTTCGATGCGCTCAACCACGACGTGCACCACCCGGCCCGCGCCGAGTCGGACACGTTCTACGTGGCCGACGACGTCGTCCTGCGCACGCAGACGTCGCCGATGCAGGTGCGCACGATGGAGCAGCAGTCGCCGCCGCTGTACATCATCGTCCCGGGCCGCGTCTACCGCCCCGACAACGACGCGACCCACTCGCCCCAGTTCCACCAGGTCGAGGGCCTCGCGGTCGACGAGGACCTGACGCTCGGCGACCTCCAGGGCACGCTGCTCGCGTTCGCCCAGGCGATCTTCGGCGACGACCGCAAGGTCCGCCTGCGCCCGCACTTCTTCCCGTTCACCGAGCCGAGCGTCGAGCTCGACGTCAGCTGCTTCAACTGCAAGCAGGGCTTCCTGCGGGACGGCTCGCGCTGCCCGCTGTGCAAGGGCACGGCCTGGATCGAGATCCTCGGCGCGGGGATGGTGGACCCGAACCTGTACGGCTTCGTCGCCGAGTCCGGCTACGACCCCGAGCGCCATCAGGGCTTCGCCTGGGGCATGGGGATCGAGCGGATCGCGTTCCTCAAACACGGCGTACCCGACCTGCGCATGTTCTTCGAGAACGATCTTCGTCTGCTGGAGCAATTCGGATGAAACTCCCCCTGTTCTGGATGACGGACTACGTCGACCCGCACCTGCCGCCGGCCAAGCTGGCGGAGCGGCTCGACCTGACCGGTACCGAGGTCGACCGCGTGTTCACGCACGGCGTGACCGCCCTGGAGCACTTCGTCGTCGGTCGCGTCCTGGAGCGCACCCAGCACCCGGACGCCGACCGGCTGAGCGTCTGCACGGTCGCGTTCGGCGACGGGGACACGGCGCAGATCGTCTGCGGCGCGCCCAACGTCGACGCCGGCCAGACCGTCGGCGTCGCCCGCCCGGGCGCGGTGATGCCGGACGGCACCAAGCTCAAGCGCGCGAAGCTGCGCGGCGTCGAGTCCCAGGGCATGATCCTGGCCGAGGACGAGGTCTCGATCGGCCTCGACCACGACGGGATCATGGTTCTCGACGACGCGCTGGAGCCGGGCACGCCGCTGGCCGACGTCCTGCCGATCGCCACCGACGTGCTCGAGCTGGCGATCACCTCCAACCGGCCGGACTGCCTGTCGATCTACGGGATGGCGCGCGAGATCTCCGCCGCCACCGGCGCGCCGCTGGCGCCGCCGCCGTGGCTGGAGGACCTCGGAACGCCCGGCGACGTCGCCGGCGTGCGCATCGAGGTCGAGGCGCCCGACCTGTGCCCCCGCTTCACCGCCCGCCTGTTCGAGGACGTCAAGATCGGCCCGTCGCCCGCGTGGCTGAAGGCGCGCCTGATGGCGTCCGGCCAGCGGCCGATCAACAACGTCGTCGACATCACCAACTACGTGATGCTGCTGACCGGGCAGCCGCTGCACGCGTTCGACTTCGACCTCGTCGCCGGCGGGCGCCTGGTCGTGCGGCGCGCCGGCCAGGACGAGCGGATGACGACGCTCGACGACGTCGAGCGCACGCTGGACCCGGACGTCCTGCTGATCTGCGACGACGACGGCCCGACGTCGATCGCGGGCATCATGGGCGGCCAGCGCTCCGAAGTGCAGCCGACCACGACCCGCGTCCTGATGGAGGCGGCGAACTGGGACGGGCCGAACCTGCAGCGCACCTCCCAGCGGGTCAACCTGCGCACGGAGGCGTCCTCGCGGTTCGAGAAGGGGCTCGCGCCGGAGCTGAGCATGTGGGGCCAGGCGGTCTCGACCAAACTCATGATCGAGCTGTGCGGCGCACGCCTGGTGCCCGGCACGATCGACGTCGGGGGCGAAGGCCCGCCGCCGAAGACGATCCGTCTGCGCGACGAGAAGGTCACGCGGCTGCTCGGCGCCGAGGTGCCGCTGGGCGAGCAGGCCGAGCTGCTGGAGCGGCTGGACTTCGACGTCGTCGACGCGGGCGACGGGCTCGACGTGACCGTCCCGGCGTTCCGCCGCAACGACGTCACGCGCGAGGTCGACCTGATCGAGGAGGTCGCACGCCTGTGGGGGCTCGAGAAGCTGCCCACGACGCTGCCCGCGCACGGCGCCAGCGGGCGGCTGACGGTCGAGCAGAAGCTGCGCCGGCGCGCCGCCGACGCGCTCGTCGGCGCCGGCTTCAGCGAGGCCACCGGGTGGAGCTTCCAGTCGCCGGAGATCGACCGCCGGCTGCGCGTCTTCGAGCCCGCCGTCAAGCTGCGCAACCCGCTGTCCGAGGACCTGTCGGTGATGCGCACGACTCTGCTCGGGTCGCTGCTGGCGTCCGTGCGCCACAACGTCGCGCGCGGGATGGACGACGTGCGGCTGTTCGAGGAGGGCACGGTCTACTTCGACCGCCCGCACTCGCGCGAGCCGACCGCAGTCGAGCGGCGCTCGACGCCGCTGCCGGACGAGCACATGCACCTGGGCGCGCTGCTGACCGGCCGCCTGCGACCCGCGTCCTGGGGCGAGCCGGAGCCGCCCACCGCGGACTTCTTCGCCGCCAAGGGCGTCCTGACGACGCTGCTGGGCGCGCTGCGGGTGCCGTGGTCGGTGGTGCGGGGCGCGGACGCGTTCCTGCACCCGGGCCGCGCCGCGCGCGTGCTGATCGGCGGGCAGGACGCGGGCTGGCTCGGCGAGCTGCACCCGGCGGTCGCGGCCGAATGGGACCTGGGGCGCGTCGCGGGCTTCGAGCTCGACCTCCCGACCGTGCTCGCGCACGCGGTGGTCACGCCGTACTACGAGGACGTGCTGTCGTTCCCGGCGATCCGCCAGGACCTCGCGTTCTGGCTGCCCGCCGAGCGCACCGCGGCCGAGCTGGTCGACGTCGTCCGCGGCGCCGGCGGCAAGCTGCTGCGCGACGTCCGCGTCTTCGACGTCTACGCCCGCGAGGGGCAGACGTCGCTGGCGGTGCGGCTCGAGTTCCGCGCCGGCGACCGGACGCTGACCGACGAGGAGATCGCGCCGCAGCGCACGAAGATCGTGGAGGCGGTCACCGCCAAGCTCGAGGGCGCACTCCGTGGCTGAGGTCGCGGTCCTCGGCGCGGTCGGCTACGCGGGCGCGATCGCCGCGCACCTGCTCTACCGGCACCCGCACTTCGAGCTGGCGGCGGTGACCGCGCGGGCCGAGGCGGGACAGCGGCTCGACGACGTGCACCCGCGCACGCGGGTGCCGCTCGAGCTGGAGGTGTTCGACGTCACCCGGCACGCGGTCGACGCGGCCGTGGTCGCGTACCCGCACGGGGCGGCGGCGCCGGTCGTGGCCGAGCTGCGCGCCGCGGGCACGCGCGTGGTCGACCTGTCGGCGGACTTCCGGCTGCGCGACCGCGCGATCTACGAGGACTGGTACGGCGAGCACAAGGCGCCGCAGCACTTCGGGCAGGGCGTCTACGGGCTGCCGGAGCTGACCCGCACCGACGTGGCGGGCGCCGACCTCGTCGCCAACCCCGGCTGCTACCCGACCGCGTCGCTGCTCGCGCTCGCGCCGCTGGCCCGCGCCGGGCTGATCGGGGACGTGATCCTGGACGCCAAGTCCGGCGTCTCCGGCGCCGGCCGCGCGCCGACGCACGCGACTCACTTCATCTCCGCCAACGAGAACGTCGCGCCGTACAAGATCACCGGCCACCGGCACACGCCGGAGATCGAGCAGGAGCTGCGCGCGCTCGGCGCCGGCGTGGCGATCACGTTCATGCCGCACCTGCTGCCGCTCGACCAGGGCGAGCTGGTGACCGGCTACGTGACGCCGACGCGCGACGTGACCGCGGGCGAGCTGCTCGAGCTGTTCGACGCCGCGTACGCGCGTGAGCCGTTCGTGGAGCTGCGGACCGGCCCGGTCGGCGTGATCGACGTGCGCGACACGAACTTCTGCCGGCTCTCGTGGCAGCACGACCCGCGGACCGGCCGCGTGATCGTGTTCTCGGCGATCGACAACCTGTGGAAGGGGGCGGCGTCCCAGGCCGTGCAGAACCTCAACCTGATGTTCGGACGGCCCGAGACGGAGGGCCTCCTATGAGCCGCTGGCTCACGCGCCCGGAGCACGTGACGGAGGCGCCGGGTGATCTGCCCGGCGGGTTCCGGGCGGCAGGCGTCGCGTGCGGGCTCAAGCCGTCCGGCGGGCTCGACCTCGGCCTGCTGGTCGCGTCCGAGTGCGTCTCGGCGGCCCGGTTCACGCGCTCCGGCGTGCTCGCCGCCCCGGTCGTGCTCACGCGCGAGCGCGCACGGCTGGACGCGCTGCGCGTGATCGTGGTCAACTCCGGCAACGCGAACGCCGCCACCGGGCGGCGCGGCTTCGAGGACGCGGCGCGCATGCAGGGCGCCGGCGCGATGGCGGGCGGCGTGCGCGAGGACCAGGTCGCGGTCGCGTCCACGGGCGTGATCGGCGTGCCGCTGGACACGGGGCTCGTGATCCGCGGGATCGCGAACGCCCGGGCGGAGCTGCGGGAGTACGGCCACGGCGACTTCTCGGAGGCGATCCGGACTACGGACAAGTTCGCCAAGGAGATCGAGGTCGACGTCGCGCTGCCGTCCGGCACCGTGCGGCTGACCGCGCAGGCCAAGGGCGCCGGGATGATTTCGCCCGCGTTCGCGACCATGCTCTGCTTCGTGCAGACGGACGCCGTCCTGAGCGCCGAGACCGCGGACCTGCTGCTCGGCGTGTGCGTGGCGCGGTCGTTCGACCGCGTGTCGGTCGACGGGCAGCTCTCCACCAACGACACCGTGATCTTTCAGGCGTCGGGCGCGTCCGGCGTGGCGATCGAGCCGCAGACCGAGGATGAGCTGCGCTTCGGCGAGGCGCTCGACTGGGCGCTGCGCAAGCTCGCGCTGGACATCGTGCGCGACGGCGAGGGGTCCAAGCGGATCGGGCGCGTGCTCGTGCGCGGTGGGTCCGATGAGGTCACGGTGCGGGCGGCGCGGGCGGTCGCGAACTCGCCGCTCGTCAAGGCCGCGCTGCACGGCGGGGACCCGAACTGGGGGCGGATCGCGCAGGCGGTCGGCGCCGCGCTCTACGACAGCGCGCCGCTCGCGGTCGACGTGTCGATCGAGGGCGTGCCGGTGTGCGCCGGAGGCGCGGCGGTGCCGCACGACGCGGCCGCTCTGGCGCGCGCGGTGGCGGGCGACGAGGTCGAGTACGAGGTCGCGCTGCCCGGCGAGGGCGCCGAGGCCGAGGTCTTCTTCTCCGACCTGTCGCACGAGTACGTGACGATCAACGCGGAGTACACGACCTGATGCGCGACGCCGGAACACTGCTCGAGGCGCTCCCGTACATCCGCGAGTTCCACGGCAAGACGGTCGTGATCAAGTACGGCGGCGCGGCGATGACCGAGCCGGCGCTGCGCGAGGACTTCGCGCGCGACGTCGTGCTGTTGAAGTACGTCGGGCTGAACCCGATCGTGGTGCACGGCGGCGGGCCGGACATCACCGCCTACATGAAGCGGCTCAACATGCCGGTCGAGTTCATCGGCGGCCTGCGCGTGTCCGACGCGGACACGGTCGAGGTCGCGAAGATGGTCCTGGTCGGCAAGGTCAACAAGGACATCGTCTCGCGCATCAACCGGCACGGGCAGCCCGCGGTCGGGCTGTCGGGGGACGACGGGCAGCTGTTCCGCGTCTCGACCATGTCCGGGCCGGGCGGGGAGGACATCGGCTTCGTCGGGCGCATCGAGCGCGTCGACACGGGCGTGATCACGCACATCGCCGGGGACTACATCCCGGTGATCGCGTCGGTCGGCGCCGACCGGTCAGGGCGCTCGCACAACGTCAACGCGGACGAGGCGGCGGGCGCGATCGCGCGGGCGCTGGGCGCGTACAAGGTGATCTTCCTGACCGACGTCGCGGGCTGGCTGCGCGACCCCGCGGACCCGGACTCGGTGATCTCCGAGGCGGGGGCGGACGAGGTCGAGACCGCGCTGGAGACCATGCAGGGCGGGATGCGGCCCAAGCTGCAGGCGTGCGTGGAGGCGATCCACGGCGGCGTCACGTTCGCGCACATCATCGACGGGCGGCTGCCGCACTCGCTGCTGCTGGAGCTGTTCACGGACGCCGGCATCGGCACGAAGGTGAGGCCCGCTTCATGACCCTGGCGCCGACGTACGCCCGCTACGACGTCACGTTCGCGTCCGGATCCGGGTGCGTGCTGGTTGACGATCGGGGGGTCGAGTACCTCGACTTCCTGTCCGGGATCGCGGTCAACAACCTCGGGCACTGCCATCCGGCCGTGGTCGAAGCGATACAGGACCAGGCCGGGCGGCTGATGCACGTCTCGAACCTCTTCTACACGGCGGCGAACGTGTCGCTGGCGGCGCGGCTGGTGGAGCGGTCCTTCGGGACGTCCGTGTTCTTCTGCAACTCGGGGGCGGAGGCCAACGAGGCGGCGATCAAGCTGGTGCGCAAGGCGCGGCCGCGCGGGGACGTGATCGTGGCGCACGACGCGTTCCACGGGCGCACGTACGGTGCGCTCTCGGCGACGCCGCAGGAGGCCAAGCAGGCGCCGTTCGCGCCGCTCGTGCCGGGGTTCGTGGCGGTGCCGGCGGCGTCGATCCCCGACGCGGTCGGGCCGGAGACGGCCGCGGTGCTGATCGAGCCGATCCAGGGCGAGTCGGGCGTCAACGTGATGCCGGAGGCGCTGCTGGCCGACATCCGGCGCGCGTGCGACGCCGCGGGCGCGGCGCTGGTGTTCGACGAGGTCCAGACCGGGGTGGGGCGGACCGGATCGCTGTGGGCGTACGAGCAGCTCGGGGTCGTCCCGGACGCGATGACGCTGGCCAAGGGGCTCGGCGGCGGGCTGCCGATCGGAGCGCTGGTGATCGGCCCGCGCCTGCAGGACGTGTTCGCGCCCGGCGATCACGGCTCGACGTTCGCGGGCGGGCCCGTCGTCTCGCGGGCGGCGCTGGCGGTGCTGGACGTGATCGACGACGACGCGTTCCTGCGCGGGGTACGTGCGCGCGGCGAGCGGCTGCTCGAAGGGCTGCGCGAGCTCCCGGGCGTGGTCTCTGCGCGCGGCCGCGGGCTGATGGTCGCGGCCGAGGTCGCCGGGCCGGCGCCGGAGCTGGCGCGGCGGGCGCTGCTCGAGCAGCGGCTGATCGTCAACGCCACCGGCGCGACCACGCTGCGCTTCCTGCCGCCGCTGATCGTGAGCGACGAGCAGATCGACGACGCGCTCTCGCGCCTGGGCGCGCTCGGCTGAGGGATTCCCGCACCGCCGCCGCGGCGGGCTACGGATGCGGTCGCGGCGCGCGCGGACGTAGCGTGCGCCCATGCTGCGCTCGCTCCTCGTGCTGGCAGCGCTCGCTGCGCTCTGCGTGCCCGCCCGTGCCGCTGCGTCGCGCCATCTCGCCGCGCCCGCCCAGACCGCCGGTGCGACCTGCCTGCGGGCGCCCGCGTTCGAGGTGCTCGTCCCGGAGTGCCCGGCCGCGGCGCCGCTGACGGGGCTGCACGCGGTGACGGTCTCGCCGGACGGGCAGGACGTGTACGTCCCGGTCACCGGCGACGAGGAGCAGCGGGGCGGTGGGGTGAACGTGCTCGGGAGCGCGCTGACGCCGCTGGGCTGCGTGACCGACGACGCCGGCGCCGGCTGGCCGGGAACCGAGGGGAGCTGCGACGACGGCGACGCGCTGCGCGGCACCACCTCGGTCGCGGTCAGCCCGGACGGCCGCAGCGTCTACGCGGCGGCGCCGTACGCGCACGCGATCGCGTGGTTCGATCGCGCCGGCGACGGCCGGCTGACGCAGCGCGGATGCCTCGACGACCTTCCGCGCGCCGGCCGCTGCGTGCACACGGGGCGGCTCGGCGCGCCGAACCGGATCGCGGTCTCGCCCGACGGGCGCAACGTGTACGCGACGGATTGGGCGCGCGGGGCGTTGCTGACGTTCGATCGCGACGATGTCACCGGCGCGCTCACGTTCTCGGGCTGCCTGTCGGCGTCCGGGGCCGACGGCGCCTGCCGCCAGGCGGGCGGGCTGACCGGCGCGTATCGGCTCGCGGTGACGTCCGACGCGGTCTTCGTGCTGGCGTTCGGCCAGCTCTGGGAAGCGGCGGGCACGACGCTGACCTCGTTCGCGCGCAGCGCGCGGACCGGCGCGCTCGAGCCGGTCGACTGCGCCGCCGCCGGGGCGGCGCCGGGCGGCCGCTGCCTCACGCCGCGTGCGTTCGACGGCGCGCGCAGCCTCGCGGTGGCCGGCGGCACCGTGTACGTCGGCCGGTACGCGGCCGAGAACTCGCCGACGACGGTGATCCACGCGTTCGCGCGCGACGGTGCGCGGCTGCGCTACGCCGGCTGCCTCACGCCCGCGTCGGAGCCGCTGGCGGGCTGCGCCGCGTCGGCGCACCTGCTCGAAGCGCGCTGGCTCGCCGCGAGCGCCGACGGGAGCGTGGTCGTCGCTGCCGGCGGCGCCCGGCTGGTCGGGTTCACGCGCGATCCGGCGACGGGCGCGTTGAGCGACGCGTGGTGCGCGACCGAGGCGTTCGAGCTCGCGCGTGACCCGCTGTTCGCGGGCTGCGCCGTCGTCCCCGGCACCTACCGCGCCGACACGGTGACGGTCGCGCCCGACGGCCGCAGCGTCTATACGACTCGCACGCGCGGGGCGGTGCTGGCGACCCTGCGCGCCGGGCCCGCCGCTGCGTACTTCGCACGCCGCACCGGCTCACCTCGCGCCGCCTCACGCCGCGCCGCCGCGCCGCGCGCCGCCTCCCGCGACGTCCCTCTCCACCCGCGCACCCGATGACTGGAGCGCCGCACATGTCCCGCCTCCTGCTCCTCACGCTGCTGCTCTTCGCGTCCACGGCTGCTGCGGCCAGCGGCCAGGTGTTCGCCCCCGTCGGCTGCGTCAGCCAGACGGACGTGACCGAATCGGACCGCGCGCAGCCGCCCGGCTGCGCCGCCGGCGGCCAGCTGGTCGGCGCCGGGGCGCTCGCCGTCACGCCGGACGGTGAGCGCGTGTTCGTCGCCTCCGAGCGCGGCGGCATCGCCGAGCTCGCGCCGCAACCCGCACTCAGCTACCTCGGCTGCATCAGCGACGACGCGGGCGACGGCCTTCCCGGCTCGTTCGGCGCGTGCGCCGACGGCGACGCGCTCGCGACGCCGGACGCCGCGGAGTCGGTCGCCGGCCTCGCTGCGACCCGCGACGGACGCACGCTCTACGCCGCCGGTGCTGCCGGCGTCGCGTGGCTGACCCGGGACGCGAAGACGGGACTGCTCCTCCCGGCGGGTTGCGCGAAGGACGTCTCGCACGGCGACCGCTGCGGCGCTACCGCGCTGCTCGGCCGCCCCGCCGCGATCGCCCTCAGCCCCGACGAGCGCCAGGTCTACGTCGCCGACGCGGCACGCGACGCGGTCGTCACCTTCGCGCGCGACGCGAGCACGGGCGCGCTCACGCCGCAGAGCTGCATCTCCGACAGCGGCTCGGACGGTCAGTGCGCCAAGGGCGCGGGAATCTTCCGGCCGACGGGGCTCGCGGTCGCGCCCGACGGCTCGGCGGTCTACGCGGCCGGCAGCACAGAGGCGTACGCAGGCGACGCTCAGTACGTCGCCGCGCTGGCGGTCCTCACCCGCGACCCCGCGACCGGTGACCTGACCGCCGGCGCGTGCGTCGTCTCGCAGCAGCTCACCCCGGGCGCCTGCTCGAGCGCTCCGACGCTGGCCGGCGCCGGCGTCGTCGCCGCATCCGCCGACGGGCACACGCTGTACACGGCGGGCACGCCGCACACCCAGCAGTCCGCGCTCGCGACCTTCGGCGTGGCCGGCGGGCGCCTGACGCCCGGCACCTGCTTCAAGGACCCGGACACGTACGCGGAAGGGCTGGACGGGTGCACCGACGTGCCCGGTCTCGGCATCCCGGGCGGCGTCGCCGAGGCGCCCGGCGGCACGCTCGTCGCCGCCGCCAACGGGGCGGCCGTGACCGGCTTCGCCCGCGACCCGAGCACCGGCGCGCTGACCCCCGCGTGGTGCGCGACGGGCACCGCCGAGACGTGCGCGAGCATCGAGGAGACGCACGGAGCCGGCGGCGCCGCGTTCTCCGCCGACGGCGCGCGCCTGTACGCGGCGTTCGGCGAGCGCAACGCGCTCGTCGCGCTGGCGCCCGCGGCCGGCGTCGCCCGGACGGCCCGCGTCGCCCGGACGGCCCGCGTCGGCCGGGACGGTGCCCGGCTGCGCATCGCGTGCCCGCGCACGGCCCGCTCCGGCTGCCGCGGGAGCCTCGCCCTGCGCGCCGCGACCGCGCGCTACGCGCTCGCCAAGGGCGCCTCGCGCACCCTCACCGTGCGCCTGCCGGCCGCCCTGCGCGCCCGGATCCGGCGCGCCGGGCACGCACGCGCGACCGTCGCGCTGCGCGAGCGGCGCGGCGCGGCCACGACCCAGCCGGTGCGGCTGGCTACTTCCCGATCATCACCTCGGTCGCCTTGACCAGCACGGTCACGTCGTCGCCGGCCTGCAGGCCGAGGTTCTCGGCGCTGTCGCGGGTGATCGCGGCGACCACCGTCTGCCCGCCGACGTCGACCGTGACCTGGGCCATGATCTCGCCGAGCTTGACCTCGGTCACCGTCGCGCGCAGTTGATTGCGGGTGCTGAGCTGCATGTGGGCCTCCTGATCAGCGTTCCTTGAGGCCGCGGCTCGTCAGCCGCACCTCGTTGACGTCGACGCCGAAGATCGACGTCGTCCATTCACGCATCTCGGCGCGCGCGACGGCGGTGGACTCGCCGGCGCGCAGCGCGTCGTTGCGCTCATCCAGGAAGAAGATCACACGCAGCTCGAGCACCTCGGCGATCTCCTGCTGGCGGGCGTCGGAGAGGCGCCGGACCTTGGCCTGGCGGGCCAGGTTGGCGCGTACGTCGCGGCGCAGGAGCTTGAGGCCGCGCGGGGAGACCTGCTCGATCTCGTTCCAGGTGACGTAGCTCTGCACGAAGCTGAAGGCGGCCATGTCGCCGAGGTCGCGCGCGCTCCAGTGCAGCTTCTTCAGCACCGCGCGGAAGTTGGCCTTCGCCGCGTCGAGCTGCGCGGTCAGCTGCGACGGGTCGACGCCGGGGCCGAGCTGCTCGAGCACGCGCGCATAGACACCCTGCGTGACGCTCGTGCGGGGCGTGTAGCGCAGCGTTGCGAGCTGCCGGCGCGTCGGCGGCTTCGGCCGGTGCGCCGGCGTCTTCTTCTGACGCTTGCCGCCGCGCTGGAACCCAGGATCGAGGCTGTTGGCACCGACCAGGCTGCCGACGTAGTCGGGGACCGGGAACGCGTAGGCGGAGCCGTCGAGCGGCATCTGAGCCCGGGCGGCGGCGGGCGACAGGGCACCGGCGGCCAGCGCCCCGACGAGCCACGGCACCAGGCGCCGGAGTCCGTGTGCGGGCATCGGCGCAGGATCGCACAGCGCGGGCGCGGCACGCGCCGAGCGCAGCACATTGCATGCAGAATCCACACGAGCCCGCTTGCGAAACGCGTTCAGCCATGATTTCGTATGCAAAATGGCGCGGGTTCGTGACCTGCTGGAGGAGGCCATCCTGGCCGGCGAGCTGCAGCCGGGCGAACGGCTGCGGGCCGAGGCGCTGGCGCAGCGCTTCGGCACGTCGCGCACGCCGATCCGCGAAGCGCTGCTCCAGCTCGAGGGTCAGGGGCTCGTCCAGGTCGAGCCCAACCGCGGCGCGGTCGTGCGCACGTTCGACCGCGACGACGTGCACGACCTCTACGAGGTCCGCGCGCTGCTGGAGCCCGCGGCCGCCGCCCGCGCCGCCTCGCGCATCACCGACGCGGACCTCGAGCGCCTCGACGCGCTCTGCGCCGACGCCTCCGTCGAGGAGCAGATCGTGCGCAACGAGACGTTTCACCGCATCATCGTCGAAGCGGCCGGCAGCGCCCGCCTGGAAGTGGCGATGCGGGCCGCGTCCGGCATCCCGCGCACGTTCCGCTCCATCTTCTGGCACGACGAGCGCCAGCGCGCGGACTCGATGATGTGCCACCGGCGGCTGGTCAGCGCGCTGCGCGCGCGCGACGCCGCCCTGGCCGAGGCGGTGATGCGCATGCACATCCTGGGCGCGATCGCCTTCCTGGAGGAGACATGGCCGAACCGCTAGCCGGGCTGCGCGTGATCGAGTTCGGGCAGCTGCTCGCCGGCCCGTACACCGGCACGCTGCTGGGAGACTTCGGCGCCGAGGTGATCAAGATCGAGGCCCCCGGCGCCGGCGACGCGATGCGCGACTGGGGCCGCCTGCGCCACAACGATCACAGCCTGTGGTGGACGATCCTGGCCCGCAACAAGCGCAGCGTGTCGCTCAACCTGCGCGAGCCGGACGGCCAGCGGATCGCCGCCGACCTCGCCGCCACCGCGGACGTCATCGTCGAGAACTTCCGGCCCGGGACGATGGAGAAGTGGCACCTCGGCCCCGCCGACGTGCACGCCCGCAACCCGCGCGCGATCTACGCCCGCGTCTCCGGCTACGGCCAGACCGGGCGCTACGCGGACCGGCCGGGCTTCGCGTCCGCGGCCGAGGCGATCAGCGGCCTGCGCTACATCAACGGCTACCCGGATCAGGCGCCGCCGCGCGCCGGCATCAGCCTCGGCGACACGCTCGCCGCGCAGTCCGCGTTCCAGGGCGTCCTGCTCGCGCTCTACGCGCGCGAGCGCGGCGCGAGCGGCCAGGTGGTCGACACCGGGATCGTCGACGCGTGCTTCGCGATCAGCGAGTCCTCGACGCTCGAGTACGAGCAGACCGGGTTCGTGCGCCGGCCGACCGGGCCGCGGCTGCCGCGGATCGCGCCCTCGAACGTGTACCGGTCCAGCGACGGCAAGTGGGTCGTGATCGCCGCCAACCACGACACGTTATGGCGCCGCCTGGCGGCGATCATGGGTCAGCCGGAGCTGGGATCCGACGAGCGCTTCGCCACCCACCACGCGCGCGGCGAGCACGAGGACCTGCTGGACGAGATCATCGGCGCGTTCGCGGCCCGCCACACGGCGGCGGAGCTCGACGAGATCGTCAACGCCGGCGGCGTCGTGTGCGCACCCGTGTACACGGCGGAGGACGTCTACGAGGACCCGTACTTCCGCGAGCGCGAGCTGCTCGTGGAGCTGGAGGACGAGGTCCACGGGCGGGTGACGGTTCCCGGGGTCGTGCCGAAGCTGAGCGGGACGCCGGGGTCGATCCGGCAGGCGGCCCGCTGGACGGTGGGCGCCGACACGGACGCGGTGCTGGAGGAGCTGGGCGTGGACGAACGCGAGCGTCGGCGGCTCGCGGACGCGGGCGTGATCTAACGGAAGGAGCGGCATGGCGTATCGGCTGGGCGTGGACGTCGGAGGGACGTTCACCGACCTGTTCCTCGTCGACGACGGCGACCACCGGCAGTGGCGGGTCAAGACCCCGTCGACGCCGTCCGATCCGTCGCAGGGCGTCCTCACCGGCGTCACGCGGATCTGCGAAGCGGCGGGGATCGCGCCCGCCGAGCTCGCGAACGTCGTCCACGGCACGACCGTCGCGACCAACGCCGTGCTCGAGTCCAAGGGCGCCCGCGTCGGGCTGATCACCACGCGCGGGTTCGGGCAGATCCTGCACCTCGCGCGCTCGCAGACGCCGGGCCCGCTGGCCGGCTGGATCATCATGGTCAAGCCGGACCCGCCCGCGGCGCTGGCGGACACGCGGGAGGCGGTGGAGCGCATGGACGCGCGCGGGAACACGCTCGTCCCGGTCGACGCGGAGCAGGTCGAGGCGATCGTGCGCGAGCTGGTGCAGGGCGGCGTCGAGTCGCTCACGGTGTCGCTGATCAACGCGTACGTCGACGGGCGCCACGAGCGCGAGATCGCCGACGTCGTCGAGCGCCTGTACCCGGGCTTCCCGGTCACGATCTCCAGCGCCGTGCTGCCGGAGTTCCGCGAGTACGAGCGGACGCTGACCGCGTGCATGAACTCCTACGTGCGCCCGCAGGTCGCCGGCTACGTCGACCGGCTGCAGGGCGCGCTGTCGGACCTCGGCGTGCGCACGGAGGTCGACATCCTGCGCTCGGACGCGGGCGTGATGACGCCGCGCGAGGCGGCCCGCAACCCGGTCTACGGCGTCCTGTCCGGCCCGTCCGGCGGCGTCGCGGGCGCGCTCTACGTCGCGGCCCGCGCCGGCTACCCGAACGTGCTCACGTTCGACATGGGCGGCACGTCGACCGACGTCTCGCTGTGCCAGGCGGGGGAGCCGACGATCGGGCGCGAGACGACGATCGGCCAGTTCCGGATCAAGGTCCCGAGCGTTGACGTGCACACGGTCGGCGCGGGCGGCGGGTCGATCGCGCACGTGCCGGAGCTGACCGGCGCGCTGCGGGTCGGGCCGCAGTCGGCCGGGGCGGAGCCGGGGCCCGCCGCCTACGGCCAGGGCGGGACCGAGCCGACCGTGACCGACGCCAACGTCGTCCTCGGCCACCTGCCGGCGGACCTGATCGGCGGCGAGATGACGCTCGACGTCGCCGCCGCGCGCGCCGCGGTCGGGAAGGTGGCGGACGCGATGGGGCTCTCGGTCGAGGCGGCCGCGGACGGCATCCTGCGGATCGTCAACGAGAACATGGCGGGCGCGCTGCGGGTCATCAGCGTCCAGCGCGGGCACGACCCGCGCGAGTTCGCGCTCGTGGCCTTCGGCGGGGCCGGGCCGCTGCACGCCAACGCGGTCGCCGAGCTGATGGGGTCGTTCCCGGTGATCGTCCCGCCGTCGCCGGGGCTGCTGTGCGCGCTCGGCGACCTGGTGGCGGGGTTCCGCAACGAGTTCGCGCGCACGCTGATCCGGCTCACGCGCGACGCCTCCGACGCCGAGCTGGCCGAGATGCTGGAGGAGCTGCGGAGCCGCGCGGTCGAGTGGATGACCGCGCAGGGGATCCCCGCCGACGCGCAGCACGTCGAGTTCGTGGCCGACATGCGCTACCACGGGCAGGGCTACGAGATCCCGGTGCCGTGGGGCGAGGGCCTCGAGGAGCGCTTCAACGCGCTGCACGAGCAGCTGTACGGGTTCCGGATGCCGAACACGGCGTCGGAGATCGTCAACCTGCGCGCCGTCGGGACGGGTGACCGGCCGGAGCCGGAGCTGCCCGAGGCGGAGCCGGTCGCGGCGTCGTACGGGCCGGGGACGTACGCGCGCGGAGAGCTGCGGCCCGGCGCGGTGATCACCGGGCCCGCGATCGTCACCGAGTTCGACTCGACCACGCTCGTGCTCGAGGGCTACCGGGCGGAGATCGACCGCCACTTCAACATCCTGATCGGACCGGAGGACGCGTCATGAAAGTCGCCGAGATCCCCGACCTGGAGGTCGATCCGATCACGCTCGACATCATCGAGAACGCGCTCCGGCACGCGCGCTTCGAGATGGACGCGGTGCTGTTCCGGTCCGCGATGTCGCCGGTGATCCGCGAGCAGCACGACGAGTTCCCGATGCTCACCGACCCGCAGGGGCGGATGGTCGTCGGCCAGTTCGGGGCCTACATCAGCGAGATGATGGAGACCTGGGACCGGGGCGTGTACCCGGGTGACGTGATCCTCACGTCGGACCCGTACAAGTGCAGCGCGTCGATCTCGCACACCAACGACTGGCTCGTGCTGGTGCCGATCTTCTTCGAGGACGAGCTGGTCGGCTGGTCCTCGCAGTTCGGCCACCAGATGGACGCGGGCGGGCGGCTGCCCGGGTCGCTGCCGACGGGCGCGACGACGATCTTCGAGGAGGGGATCATCATCCCGCCGCTGAAGATCGTCGAGCGCGGGGTGGTGCAGGAGGACGTCCTGCGGCTGATCCTCAACAACGTCCGGCTGCCGGAGATGAACCGGGCGGACCTGTTCGCGATCGTCGCCGCGTGCCACGCGGGCGAGCGGCGCGTGATCGGGCTCTGCGAGCGGTTCGGCAAGGACGTGTACCTGGCGACGCTGCAGGCGCTGCTGGACCGCACGCACGAGGCGATGCGCAAGCTGATCGCGCTGGCGATCCCCGAGGAGCCGCAGACGTTCGAGGACTGGATCGACGACGACGGGCTCGGCAACGGGCCCTACAAGATGAAGCTGACGATCTGGCGCGAGGGGGAGGAGGCCTGGTTCGACTGGTCCGGCACCGACCCGCAGTCGCTCGGGCCGATCAACTTCTTCCTCTCCGAGGGCATGTTCAAGATGTTCATCGGGGTCTACCTGATCATGGTCAACGACCCCGACATCCTGTTCAACGACGGGTTCTATCCGCTGCTGCACGTCGTGATGCCGGAGGGCTGCCTGCTCAACCCGCGCTTCCCGGCGGCGCTCGGGTGCCGGACGCACGGGCTGACGCGGCTGTTCGACGTCCTCGGCGGCGCGCTGACCAAGCAGGCGCCGGAGCTCAACACCGCCGCCGGCTACGGCACGTCGCCCTACATGCTCTATTCGGGGTGGAAGGAGTCGGGCGAGTTCTTCTACGCGATGGAGATCCTGTACGGCGGGATCCCCGGGCGGCCGATCGGCGACGGGATGGACGGGCACTCGTGGTGGCCGCTGTTCGAGAACATCCCGACCGAGTACCTCGAGGCGTACTACCCCCTGCGGGTGGACGGGTACACGACCGTGACCGACTCCGGCGGCGCCGGCCTGCACCGCGGCGGCAACGGGGTCGAGAAGCGGTACGTGTATCTGGAGCCGGGGCAGGTCTCGATCCACGACGACCGCTGGCTGACGCGGCCGTGGGGCGTGCTGGGCGGCGAGCCGGGCGCGCGGTCGACGAAGCTGCTGGTGCGGGCGGACGGCACGACCTCCGTCCTGCCGGCCAAGTGCGACGAGGTCACGGTCGAGCCGGGCGACATGCTGGTCTACCGGACCGCGGGCGGAGGCGGTTGGAAGGACCGGCTGGAGCGGCCGGTCGAGGCGGTCGAGCGCGACGTGGCCGCCGGGCTGGTGTCGGTGGAGAAGGCGCGCGCGGCGTACGGCGTGATCGTCGGCGACCCGGAGGCCACGGCGGCCGAGCGGGCGCGCCAGAAGGCCGAGCGCGGGGACGCGCTCGCGTTCGACTTCGGGCCGCCGCTGGACGCGGTGCTGGCGCGCTGCGAGGAGGAGACGGGCCTGCCCGCGCCGGTGCCGGCGAAGCCGCTGCGCTGGTCGCCGCTGGAGACCCGCGAGTCGGCGCTCGCGAGGGCGCGGGGTGGCTGACCGCGGCGCTCCGGGCGGCGGTGACGCCGCGGGGCCGCCGTTCGGCGGCGCCGCGGGGTTCGGGACGCGGCCCGCGGTGCTCGTCGTCGACCTCTCGCGCGGGTTCACCGATCCCGCGTCGCCGCTCGCGTGCGACCTCGACGCCGTGCTCGGGCACACGGCGGCGCTGCTCGGTGTCGCCCGCAGCCGGAACGTGCCGGTGCTGTTCACCACGGTCGTGTACGACCAGGCGGGGGAGGCGGCCGCGGCCGTGTTCCTGCGCAAGGCGCCCGCGCTCGGGATCCTGCGGCCGGGGACGCCCTGGGTCGAGCTCGACCCGCGGCTCGGGCGCCGGCCGTCGGAGCCGATGCTCGCCAAAGCCCACGCGTCGGCGTTCTTCGGCGTCCCGCTCGCCGCGTTGCTCGCCGGCCGCGACACGCTCGTGATCTGCGGCGCGTCGACGTCCGGGTGCGTGCGCGCGACCGTGGTCGACGCAATGCAGCACGGCCTCATGCCCGTCGTCCCCCGTGAGTGCGTCGGCGACCGCTCGGCCCGCGCGCACGAGCAGGCGCTGGAGGACATCGACGGCCGCTACGGCGACGTGCGCGGCGTCGATGCGGTGCGCGCCGCGCTCGAACGCGTCTAGTGGGCGAGCCGGGTCGGTTGGATCGCTCGTTAGTGCTCCGCTGACAGGGGCTCGGCGAGCTGATCCATATTGACGACAAGAAGTTCGGCCGCAGGCTGACCGGCTGGGGCGTCCGTCCACATCGCCGTCGAGGACGCTACCCGCCGAAGTGCTCAGCGACGAGAGGGCGAGCAGCGCGATCGGCGTTTCTCGGGCCGCGCTGTCGCGTTCTACGCTCGCCACGGCATCCAGGTCGAACGCGTGGTGACCGACAACGGCTCGCCCTGCACGCACTCGCGTGCCGCGCGCTGAACGTCCGCCACCTGCGCACCCGCCCACGCCGGCCCCAGGCACCGCAGCCCCTGACGGCCGGCGCTGGCGCGTTCGGGGGGTGTTTCGAGAAAGCTCACACAGTGTGAGCGTTCTCGAAACACCCCCCCAACCCCGTGTGGATGCGCGCTCATAGCGCTTGGCGGGCTCGAGCCCGAGCCGGCCCATCCCGATCCGCGCCAGGATGCCCGACCCGGTCGAGACCGGGATGGCCAGCACCTCGGCGATCGGTGGCTCGTTGAAGCGCGCCCGGCACAACGCGGCGAGCGCTTGGCAGCCCTCAGCCTCCCGGGAAGCCCGGATCAACAACGTGCTCAGGAACTGCATCTAGACGCCATCGCTGAACGGCGGGACGTCCCGCCCGAAGGTCGTGAGTGCGTAGAGCGGCCCGTCCGGCGACGGCCGCTCCTCCACGAGCCCGAGCGCCACGAGCACCTCGAGATCGCGCAGCAGCAGGGACTCCTCGGCGCGTGGCGAAGCGTCGTCGGGACGGCGCGTGGCGGCTGGGTTGGACATGACGGCTGCTCCTTCCGGGTTCTACGTACAGCCACGTAGGGCCGCGTAGCGTCGCGCGCGGGTCGGACGGAACCGCGTCCGTAGCGCCACAGGACCGCGCGCAGGCACGAACCTCACCTGCACTTTGCGCGGAAATTCGCCGCTATCTACAGCGCTGTGCACAGCTCACCGGCGCCCAGGCCCGGCCTATGAACACGCTACGCACAGCCTCGTAGGACACGGCGAGCCGGCGCCGTGTAGAACCGGGCGCCGATGCCCTCGACGCCCCGCCCGTCCACCCGCCTCGTCCGCGCCGTCGCGGCCGAGCGCGCCGAGCTCGAGCGCCACCGCGCCCGGCTGGCGGCCGAGGCGGAGGCGCTCCGCGCGTCGCTCGCGCGGGTCGAGCGCGGGCTCGCGGAGATCGACGAGCGCTGCGGGCTGCTGGAGCGGCTCGCGCCCGCCCCGCCGGCCGAGCCCGACGAGCGCCCCGAGCCCGACGGCACGGCCCTGCGCGGCCCCGCGATCCGCGACGTCGCGATCCGCGCGCTGATCGACGACGGCCGCGAGGAGCTCCACTACCGCGCCTGGTACGACCTGCTCGTCCGCGACGGCCACACGATCCTCGGCAAGGACCCGCTCGCCGTCTTCCTGACCCAGATCAGCCGCTCGCCGGCGGTCCGGCGCGGCTCGGGCGCCGGCGTCTACGCGCTCGACCGCCGCGCGCCGCTGCGCCTCCAACACGAGGTCGACGCGCTGCAGCGGGAGCTCGCCTCCGTTCGCGGCGCCGACATCGCGGCGGTCCGCACGCGCCGGCGGGAGCTGACGGCCGAGCTCGCCCGCGCCGAGCGCGCGCTCGAGGAGGTCACGCGGCAGCTCACGCCGTCCCGGCTGGCGGCAGCGGGCTGACAGTCGTCCGCGGCGCTCCGCGATGATGGAGGGCGATGGCCCTCGCCCACGTGACCGTCCGCGCAGCCGAGCCGCACGACGCGGAAGCGGTCGCGGCCATCTACAACCACGGCATCGCCGAGCGCCAGGCGACGTTCGAGACCCGCCCGCGGCGGCCGAACGAGGTGATCGGCTGGCTGGAGGAGGGCCGGCCGTTCGTGGTGGCCGAGGACGCGCACGGTCGCATCGTCGGCTTCGCGAAGGTCGGCGCCTACTCCACCCGCCGCGCGTACGCGGGCGTGGGGGAGCACGCGGTCTACGTCGCGCCGGACGCGCGCGGGCAGGGCGTCGGCGTCAAGCTCCTGCACGCGCTGGCCGAGGTCTCCGAGCGCGCCGGCTACCACAAGCTCACCAGCCGCGTCTTCACCACGAACCTCGCCAGCCTCAACCTCCACCGCGCCGCGGGCTTCATGGAGGTGGGCGTCCAGCGCCGCCACGGCCAGCTCGACGGCGAGTGGAAGGACACCGTGCTCGTCGAGCGCCTGTTGGGCGACGCCGCGCGCTGACTACGATGCCCGCTGAATGTCCTCCGCACCACCCAGCGGCGGCACCGGCGGCCGCACGCTCACGATTGCGTTCGAGTCCGGGCGCCGGATCGCGCCCGACGCGCTGCGCCTGAGCCCGAACGGCGCGACCCTCGAGGTCGAGTCGATGTTCAGGGAGCCGCTGCGCCTGACCCTCGGCCAGCTGCACCTCGCGCAGGTCGACCGCGGGCCCGCCAAGGTCAAGGCCCAGGCGGGCCGCTTCCCGATCCTCAAGCGCCTGTCCGCGACCGCGGTGGTGCCGCGCGAGCAGGGAATCGAAGGCTGGCTGTGGACCAGCGGCGGCGGCTCGGCGCTGACGCTGCTGGGCGACGAGGACGCCGCGCCGACCGGTGCGCTGCTGTTCACGAAGCCGCTCGGGCCTGAGCAGCTCGAGCCCGTGCTGCGCCCCGAGCAGCTGGCCGCGCTCGTCGCCCGCTCGCCGCTGGGCGTGCCCGCCGTGCCGGGCGTCCTGTTCCGCGTCCAGGACCCGGGGAAGGCCGAGACCGCGTTTCGCACCTACGGCCTCCTGCGCCCGCTGACCGACCGCGAAGTGCCGCCCGCGATGCGCCGCTCGCTGCCGACCGACCGCTCCGCGGACCCGTCCGTCGGGGGCGGGTCGGGGCAGGCGTCGCGGAGCGTCGCGCCGCCCGGCTTCTAGGCTCTGGCCCCTGTGAGCGAGCACGATCCCAGCACCTGCACCCCCTGCCGCGGCACCGGCGAGCTGATCTCGGGCCTCGGCGGCGATCCCCACCGCGTGCCCTGCCCGTGGTGCGGCGGCCGCGGCCGCTTCGATCCCGCGCGCGACGCGCAGGCGCCCGCCCGCGACGGCCACCCCGCCGACACGCGCGGCTGACGCAGCTTCCCGCCGACTTCCACGCCACCGCCTAAAGCACCGGTAAACCGGTGCCGAAGACCGGAGCACGATGCTCCGCTCACGTGTCCGCGCCGCCGACGGGTTCACGCTCGTCGAGGTCCTCGTCGTCATCCTCATCATCGGCGTGCTGGCGGCGATCGCGCTGCCCGCGTTCCTCGACCAGCGCGAGAAGGCCCAGGACGCGCAGGCGAAGACCGTCGTCGCCGCCGCGGCGACCGCCCTGCAGATCTACGAGGGCGAGCACGACACGTACGACGCGACCGCGGCCGAGCTGATCGAGATCGAGGCCACGATCCGGCAGGCCTACCACTTCACGGTCACCGGCACCGTCAGCACGTTCACGGTCGCCGTGGACTCGCGCGCCGGCGGCACGTTCGGCATCACGCACGACACCGACGGCACGGTCACCCGCAGCTGCACGAAGCCCGGCGAGGGCTCCTGCGGCGACGACGGCACGTGGTGACCCCGGGTCGCGACCCCATCCGGGCTCAACCGAAGCGGCGGAGCCGTCGATCACTACAGACGATGGCTTTCCGAACCCTCCGCCGCAGCGAGTCCGGCTTCGCCCTCGTCGAAGTCATCGTCAGCGCGGCCGTGCTGGCCATCGTGGCGATGGCCGTGCTGTCCGGCATCGACGCCGCGACCGGGTCATCGGCCCGCGAGAAGGCGCGCGCGGTCGCCGCCAACCTCGGCGAGCAGGAGCAGGAGCGGCTGCGCAGCCTGACGGTGGAGGAGCTCACGGACATCGCCGGCAAGGGCGCCGAGGGCGTGACGCGCGATCCCGCGCCCGACGTCGACGGCGTCAAGTACAAGGTCAACTCGCGCGCCGAGTGGATCACCGACGACCAGGGCGGCACCCCGGCCTGCGGCAACTCGAGCAAGAACAGCGAGTACTTCCACGTCACGACCACGGTCACCTCGGAGATCGTCGGCAAGAACGTCCCGCCGATCGTGATCGACTCGCTGGTCGCGCCGAGCACCGAGTACAGCAGCACGCACGGCATCCTGGGCGTGAAGGTCGTCGACCGCAACGGCGACCCGGTGCAGGGCGTCGTGGTCGAGATCGCCAACAGCGACCCGCCGTACTCGCCGCCGCAGCAGAGCACCGACCCCAAGGGCTGCGCCCTGTTCCGCCAGGTCCCGATCGGCACCTACACGATCACGCTGACGGCGGGCGGCTACGTCGGCACCGAGCTCGAGCAGCCGACGACCGACACCCAGAAGGTCAGCCCGGGCGTCGTCGTCTTCAAGACGATGGAGTTCGACCGCTCGACGCAGGCGCGCGTGACCGTGCAGACCAACCGGCCCGGCAACATCAACCAGAAGGTCAACTCGACGGCCGCGGCGATCTCGGTCACGCATCCGCGGCGAACCGGCAAGGTCAAGACTTACGACACGGCGGGCGCGAACCCGTACGTCGCCACCCCGCTGTACCCGTTCAAGAGCGGCGCCTACTCGTTCTTCACCGGCCGCTGCGGCTACGAGAGCCCGGACGCGGTCACCGGCGACCCGAACTACTTCAGCACCTACAGCGGCAGCCTCGTGGCCGACCTGACCAAGCCGCAGCCGCAGGACGTGACGGTCCTGCAGCCGCCGCTGCGGCTGCGCGTCGACAAGGACTCGAGCGGCAGCGCCTTCGCGGCCACGAACTACGAGGCGTACGCCAAGCTGCAGAGCCGGGAGGACGACGACTGCCGGGAGGCGCGCATCGAGCTGGCGCTCAAGACCTGGCCGTCCACCTGGACGCCCATGCCCACGGAGGGCACCGCGAACTGGCTCGTCCAGAAGACGAGCGACACGAACGCGTTCGACCCCGGCCTGCCGTACGGCACCTACGACGTCTGCATCCTGGACAAACGCTCGACCACCCGTCAGATCGCGCAGTTCACGTACGTGAACACCGAGCCGGGCGGCGCCAAGTCGACGACGACCATCGTCAAGGCCAACTGGAAAGCCGGGACCCGGACCACCCAATGCCCGGCCTGACCCGTCTGCGCGCCCAGGAGGGCATGTCCCTCCCCGAGCTCCTGATCGCCCTCGTGATGGCGATGATCATCTCGCTCGCCACGTTCGCGCTGGTCGACACCGTGATGTCGCGCACCGGCGACGTCGCGACCCGCGTCGACACCACCCAGCGCGGCCGCGCGGCGATGGACTTCATCACCCGCCAGCTGCGCTCGCAGGTCTGCGTGCTCGCGACCACGCCGGCGATGACCGACGACCGCCTGATCTACTCGGCGACGCCGACCACGATCACGTTCTTCAGCGACCTCAGCGACGAGAGCACGGCCGGCACGCCGACGGCCCCCGAGCTGCGCAGCATCTCGCTCGAGGACGGCGAGCTGATCGAGCGCCACTACACGGGCGTCCAGAACCCGAACACGCAGAACCACCCGACGTACGCCTACAGCGGGTACCCCGACTCGCCGGCCCAGACGCGCGTGCTCGCCGACGACATCGCGACCGTCGACACGACCACGTCCGGCCAGCAGCCGCTGGTCTTCCGCTACTACCGCTACGACGACTCGGGCAAGCCGCAGGCCGAGATGGATGCGACGACGCCGCTCTTCAACCAGGACGCGTCGCTGATCGCCGCGATCGACGTCAGCTTCCGCGCCACCCGCTCGCGCGGCAACGCGAAGGACCCCGGCTCGACCGTGTTCCGCAACAGCGTCTACGTCCGCAACGCCGACCCGAACGCCAAGAACCCGAGGCCGATGTGCGCGCTCTGAACCGACTCACCGTCCGCGCGGAGCGCGGCTTCTCGATGTTCCTCGCGATCATGGCGATGCTGCTGACCGCGATGTTCGTGGCGGCGGCGTTCGCCGCCGCCAACGGGGACCTGCCGGTCTCCGGCATCTCCAAGGACCGCAAGTCCACCTACGCGGCGGCCGAGGCGGGCCTGAACTTCTACCTCAACCACCTGCAGCAGGACAGCGACTACTGGACGCTGTGCGACCAGGTCCCGGCGCCGAACGAGTCCGAGCCGAACCCGGTCAGCCAGCAGTTCGACGGCGTCGGTTCCGACAAGCGCCGCTGGCGCACGATCCCGGGCTCGAGCGCCCAGTACACGATCGAGGTCCTGCACACCAAGAACTACACGAAGTGCGAGACCGACCCGAAGAAGCAGGACTCGGTGATCGACCTCAACAGCGGCACGTTCAAGGTCCGCGCGACTGGCCGGCCGCGCGAGAGCTCCACGCAGCGGCGCGCGATCGTCGCCACGTTCCGCCGCGCCGGCTTCCTGAACTTCATCTACTTCACCAGCTACGAGACGCTCGACCCGCAGGCGTTCTCGACCAAGAACGCGCGCGACACCGCGGAGGCCAACTGCGCCAACCGCTACCGCAAGGCGCGCGAGGGCAAGAACTGCACCGAGATCCAGTTCGTCTCCGGCGACGAGATCAAGGGGCCGCTGCACACCAACGACGACAGCCTGCTCATCTGCGGGACGCCGACGTTCGGCCGCCCAGGGCGGATCGACACGGTCGAGGTCACCGGCGACGCGCCCGGTTACATCAAGAACGGGACGTCGTGCTCGGCCTCGCCGACGATCAACTCGCCGACCAAGAAGGTCTCGGCGAACTCGCAGCCGATGGAGATGCCGACCAGCAACGAGCAGCTGGCCGACGTCGCCGAGAGCGGCGGCACGGTGTACTTCGGGAAGACCATCGTGCGCCTGAAGACGACCGGGACGATGGACGTCACCAATTACAACGCGGCCGGCGTGGGCACCACGACGACCAACGTGCCGTGGCCGGTCAACGGCGTGCTGTACGTCAGGAACAACGGCGCCTGCGCCACCGATCCGCCGACGGCCGCCGCCTACAACGAGGCGTCGACCTGCGGCAACATCTACGTCAGCGGCACCTACTCGCGCTCGCTCACGATCGCGGCCGCCAACGACGTCATCATCGCGCCCACCAACACCGGCAAGCTGCACACGGGCTCCAAGGACGCCAACCTGGTCAAGGGGGACAGCGACGCGACGCTCGGGCTGATCGCCAACAACTTCGTGCGCGTGTGGCACCCGGTCACCCGCTCGGGGACCACCTGCAAGGACAACGTCAACACGAGCGCCGATCCCGTGGTCACCAACGTCACGATCGACGCCGCGGTCCTCTCGCTGCAGCACTCGTTCATCGTCGACAACTACGACTGCGGCAAGCTCGGCGACCTGAAGGTCACGGGCGCGATCGCCCAGAAGTACCGCGGTCCGGTCGGCACCGGCTCGGGCACCAACCCGACCAGCGGCTTCCTCAAGGACTACACGTACGACGACCGCTTCCGCTACCGCTCGCCGCCGTACTTCATGAACCCGATCGATGCGACCTGGGACGTGATCCGGTCGCACGAGCAGGTCCCGGCGCGCTAACGGATCGCGAGCGTCCCGACTCTCCGGTTCGCGTTGACGAGCATGACCGGGTAGTCGCCCGGCGTGTCCGCGAGCAGCTCGAAACGGGCCGGCTCGCCCTTGTCGGCGGTTCGCATCTGCAGGTCCCCGAGCGCGACGCTGTCCAGCGTCGCGCTCTCGACCGTCAGCTCGACCCGATCGCCGAGCTCGGCGTCCACGGTGACCGGCTTGGACGCGCCGGCGTCGATCGTCGCGGTGACGTCGAACGCGTTCGGGTCCGACAGCTGCGCGGTCGTCGTGGGCGCGGGCGGCGCGGGGTCCTGGACGGACGGTTGAGGCGGCGAGACCGTGACGACCAGCACCATCAGCCCCACGAGCGCGAGCACGATCAGGGTCATCCGTCGGGTCATCACCCCATATGAGCTTATCCGCGGTAAAGGTGCTGACTGGCGATGCCGATACCCGGAATAGCCAGAACCGAGGTGTCAAAGGCAAATCGCTCGTGAGGGCGAGGCGCAAAGCCCACGGAGCTCCGCCGGATGCGGAGCTGGCCGGGCTGCCACTTCAGGCAGAACGGGACCAAGGACCTGGCAAGGCACCCCACAGGCCCAACGATCCCTTCAGGAGGGTTCACCCACATGCTCCACAAGCTTCGCCAGCGCGCCCAGAGTGAGAAGGGCTTCACGCTCATCGAGCTCCTGGTCGTCATCCTGATCATCGGCATCCTCGCCGCGATCGCGCTGCCGGCCTTCCTCAACCAGCGCGAGAAGGCGCAGGACTCCGAGGCCAAGACGGGCGCCCGCACCGCCCAGACCGCGCTCGAGACGCTGTACACGGACGATCAGTCCTACGCGGCCGGCACCGTGGCCAAGCTCGGCGAGATCGAGCCGGCGCTCAAGCAGCTCGGCACCCGTCTGGCGGTCACCCCGGCCGCGAAGACCTACGCCATCGTCGTGACGTCCAAGGGCTCGAACGAGCGCAAGTGGGAGATCGCCCGCGACGAGGAGGGCAACGTCACCCGCACCTGCGAAGGCGACGGCTGCCCGACGCCGAAGGAGGGCGAGACCAGCTCCTGGTAGGCGCCGCCTCCCACTGAACCCTCTCACGAAGCGGGCCTGCGGGCCCGCTTCGCTCGTTAAGCCCACCCCTCGACGTGCCGATAAGACTCCCGTGCTCCGTAGAAAGAAGCGTTCCCCCCAGACCAGCGTCGTGGGCCTCGAGCTCGACGCGGGCCACGTCGCCGCCGCCGAGGTGAGCGTCGACGGCGCCCTCACCCTGACCCGCGGCGCGGTCGCCGAGCTCAAGCCCGGCACGATGCGCGACGGCGAGGTCGCCGACCCGATCGCGCTCGCCGACGCCGTCAAGTCGCTCTTCGCCGACCACGAGCTGCCCACCCGCGTGCGCCTCGGCATCGCGCACCAGCGGATCGTCGTCCGCACGCTCGACCTCGAAGCGACGCTGGACGACCCGAAGGCGCTCGCCGCCGCGGTCAAGACGGCGGCTCCGGACCACATCCCGATGCCGATGGACGAGGCGGTCCTGGACTTCCAGCCGCTCGGCGTCGTCAACACGCCGCTCGGCCTGCGCTCGCGCGTGGTGGTCGTCGCCGTCCGCCGCGAGATGGTCGAGCGCGCCACCGCCGCGCTGGAGGGCGCAGGCCTCCAGCTGGAGGGCATCGACCTGTCGGCGTTCGGCATGGTCCGCGCGCTCGCGTCCGAGCACGAGGGCGCCGTCCTCTACATCAACGTCGCGGGGCTCGTGAACGTCGCCGTCGCCACCGCGGACGGCTGCCTGTTCACGCGCGCGTCCGCGGGTGGGGTGGAGGCGATCGCGGCCACGCTGGCCGAGCGCCGCGGCCTCACGCTCGAGCACGCCCGCGCGTGGCTGACCCACGTCGGCCTGGTCGCGGACCTCGACGGCGTCGAGGGTGACCCGGACCTCGTCACCGCCGCCCGCAGCGCGCTCGAGGACGGCGTGCACGAGCTGGCCGACAGCATCCGCACGTCGCTGAACTTCTACCGCACGCAGGACGCGGCCGAGACCGTCGAGCTGGGCGTCGTCACCGGCGCCGCCGTCGCGATCCCCGGCTTCGTCGAGCGGCTCGGCGAGCAGCTGCGGCTGCCGCTGGAGGCGCGCACCGTCGCGGCGGGCGAGGACCTCGACGCCGGGCGGCTGACCGTCGCCGCCGGCCTCGCGGTCGCCGAGCGGCCGTAACGCAGATCCCGATGCGGTCCGCCACACTGCACGGCCGATGGACGTAGGCGTGGCGGCCGCGGGAGCCGCGATCCTCGGAGCGATCGTCGGCTCCTTCCTGAACGTGGTCGCCTACCGGCTGCCGCGCAAGCAGTCGCTGCTGCACCCGCCGTCGGCCTGCCCGGCCTGCGGCGGGCGCATCAAGCCGTACGACAACGTGCCCGTGCTCGGCTGGCTGTGGCTGCGCGGGCGCTGCCGCGCGTGCGGCGCGCGGATCTCCCCGCGCTACCCGCTCGTGGAAGCCGTCACCGGCCTGCTGTGGGCGGCCTGCGTGCTCGCGTTCGGCGCCGACAGCGACGTCTGGCTGCCGCTCGTCTTCGTGACGCTGCTGGTGCCGATCACGCTGATCGACCTCGACTTCCACATCATCCCGAACGTCCTCTCGGCGCTCGGGGCGGTCGCGGCCGTGGCGCTCGTCGTCGCGTTCCAGTCCGACGACCTGGTCGAGCACGTCGTCGCCGCGCTCGCCGCCGGCGGCTTTTTCCTCGTCGCCGCGATCGTCTACCCGGCCGGGATGGGGATGGGGGACGTCAAGCTCGCGGGCGTGATGGGCCTCTTCCTCGGGCGCGCCGTCGCGCCCGCGATCTTCGCCGCGCTGATCGCCGGCACGCTCGTCGGCGCGATCGTGATCGCCCGCTTCGGCGCCAAGGAGGGCCGCAAGAAGGGCATCCCGTTCGGGCCCTGGCTGGCCTTCGGCAGCCTCGTCGGCCTGTTCTGGGGCGACGACGTGGTCGACTGGTATCTCGACACCTTCTAGGCCTCTGGGGTCGCGGCCCCAAGCGGTTCAAGCCGCTTGATCGCGGTGCCGATACCTGGAAGCGATGAGAGCCGTCAACCTCCTACCCCCCGACACGCGCGGGGCCGCCAAGGCCGCCGCGGAGCTCGGCGCCGGCCCGGAGGCCAAGGGCGGCGCGGGCGCAGTGGTCGTCCTGGGCGTGCTCGCCGCGGCGGTCGCCGGCGTCGCGGGCCACGTCCTGATCTCGAACACGATCAAGCAGCGCGAAGTCGACCTCGCCGCGGTCACCGCGCGCCAGCAGGCGATCGCGCGGGAAGCCGCGCAGCTCAAGCCCTACGCGGACTTCGACGCGATGGCCAAGGCGCGCGTCCAGACCGTCAAGGACATCGCCGG
>Ga0182736_1000794_pt1 | contig 39662 bp, 58 predicted proteins | sample eDN5th30CKraftBY_FD_128882 | JGI IMG/M metagenome (GOLD analysis project Ga0182736, IMG submission 128882) | Enriched backyard soil microbial communities from Emeryville, California, USA - eDNA 5th pass 30_C Kraft BY (version 2) (version 2) | ecosystem: Environmental > Terrestrial > Soil >... | reverse complement strand
GCTGGGTTGGGCTGACAATGAGACGTCGATAGAGGGGACGGGTCGAGTCGAATCGTTCGCGGGGTCGGGCGGAGATCAAACATGGCTGAGCAGGGCCAAGGCACGCGAAAGCCGCTTGAACAGGCACGGCGGGCGTGGGAGGTCACTTCACGGTATCTGTCGAGATATGCCAGTGGGAGTCTTTCGGCTCGATGGCCATTACCCGCTCCGCGATTAGCGGCGTCGTCAGAGGCGCTTATATTCTGATGATTGCCTCGTTGACGACTCACACAACAGCCAAACAGCTGATTTAACTGGGCCATTCTGGCGCGGCAGGAGGGGCTCGAACCCCCGACCCCGGGCTTAGAAGGCCCGTGCGACATCAAGCTAACACCTTGATTTTGCGCGGGTCTTTTTTATTCGCGTTAGAACAACTTTGGTTTTTGCGCTACGATTTCATGCGGCTTTGCCGCCCTCTGTTCTAACGCAAAATGTCCTACTTCATCCCCCTATCCCATCGCCTCGGTGGCTGCTGGACCTGTACCCACTGGCACGGCGAGACGACCGACCAGGAATTCACTGGTCTCCCGCATAACGAAGATTGCCGCTAAAGTCATCATTCATATAAATCGAAAAGAGGACAGTGAGATGGGAGAGATTGAGGTGTTGCTTAAACTTGAACCGGGGCAGTCCGCCCGATTTAAACGGAGCCGCACGGCTGGGTTTATGGGCAACGTCGACATTGACGACTACGATATTCTGGACGCAGATGGTAATGTGGTTGCTACTGCGGAATTGAAGGACAGCATGCAAGTTCGCGGATTCGAATCGACTAAGAGCTGGCGTGTCATGGACCTTTCAGGAACCGTCATACGACGATCCTGATCTACATGCCATGTGCAGCCACTACCAGACGCTGAAAGACGCCGAGCTGCTGCTCAAGAAGTTCGGCGTGACCCGGCCGGGCATGCTGGGCAGGTACGACATGTGGCCACGGTATCAGGGTGTGTTCGTCCGCCGGCCCCCAGAGCATGACGCGGGCGACGAGGCCGTGCCGAGCCTGGAGGCCGTTACCGGGCGCTGGGGCCTGATATCTGGTTCCACCCGCCCAGACGCGCTACCCGGCGCGGAAAAGCTGTCCACGTTCAACGCCCGCGACGACCGCGTCGCCAACGCCTTCACCTTCCGCAACGCCTGGCGCCGGGCGCAGCACTGCATCATCCCCGCCGATGCCATTTTCGAACCTGACTGGCGATCCGGCAAAGCAGTTGCCACCCGGTTCACCCGGGCAGACGGCGCGCCGCTGGGCATCGCCGGGCTTTGGGATCGATACCGGGACGCGGCCGGCCAGTGGCATGAGAGCTACACGATGCTCACCATCAACGCCGACCAGGATCCCCTGTTCCGCGACTACCACCAGCCCAACAAAGAAAAACGCATGGTGGTGATTCTGCCCGAGGGCGCCTATGGAGACTGGCTCACCGCCAGCGCCGACGCAAGCCGCGACTTCCTCGTACCCTTCCCCTCCGACAAGCTGGTCGCCGCCCCGATGACCTGACCCCGATTCTGCTGCAATATACTGTATATTCATACAGTTATGCCACGGCAGAATCATGCTTTGCTCAGTCGTCAGAACCCATTACCTCGGGCGGAAGCGCCGAGACAATGACCCGGCGCCCGCCGTCAGCGGCACCGTGCGGATGTACGCCATCACGCGCGAGGACATGCGCCGCCAGGTACGAGTGATGACCATGGACGGCTTGGCGAAGTTCGGTGCGACCGCCAAAGGTCCCATTCCCGATCTGCTTGAGCCGGAACTACTGACGTTCTGTTCTGAACGCGGCATGATGGTCTGCGGCTTCGAAGAGATCGACGGCCGGCGCTATTACCAAGGGTGGTGGATGCAGTGGACAGGGTAAAACTAAACGCCGTCGGCGAGACGGAAAACAAGCCACGACAGAAAGATCAGGATCAGGAAAATGCCGGACGCGAGCCACCGTTTGCTCGCTGGATTCCTCCGTCTCACTGTTTGTTCCATGGGAAAGTTGCGATATATATCGCGGACATACCAGTCATTCGCCCACGTCTCTCTATTTTTCCCAGCCCTATCTTTCCCAGCCCTATCTTTCCCAAACCTATCGTTCCCAAACCTCTCTTGCCCAAATCTCTCAATTTCGGCAACGGTCACGCGCACGATTCTGTTTTTCTTCGCTTCGCGATCGGCCAACAGGTCCGCCAGCTCTAACTCGAGTTTTTTCTGCTCAAGGCGCGCCCGCTTCAACTGCCAGAGCGTTATAGCGAACCCTACGACGCCCGCTGTTGGGCCGGCTACATCGAGAATCCACATCCACACCTGACTAATCGTCTGTGACATTTGAGTTCTCCCGGCATTAGGACAACAGTGCCAAACGATAGCTGGCGCCCTCGATTTTTCTTGTTTACTGAACTGTGGTTATCTGGTCAAGAGGTGCCTCATTGAGGCCATGCACGAACAGTCGCCCGGTGGCTCTCAGCACATCCCCCGTATTGAATGGCCAGCGCCATATAGCTACGGGCAAGGCCGTCCCAGCTATCGCCTGTCACCTGCGGAACTGGCGGGCATGGCTGGGCCAGGTTGGCCGGCAGCATTGGCCAGGCGGCCGGCTTCGTTGATATGCCGCAGCCGCTCAGCGTCAATGCGACAGCCAGCAGGCAAAGGGCTTTGAACTTCGACACGGATGTACCTCTCGATGGTCTTGGGCTTAGCGTCGCGCAGCGCTTGCAAAGCACCTTCCAGGGTGCCGGACAAGCCGGTCAGGCGCGCCGTCTGGGTCTTGAACTCCGTCAGCTCTGCCAGCGTGTGATCGGCATTGGCCTTGGCCACCCCGGCCTTGTATTGGCTGGCGCCATACCAGCGCACGCCCAAGACGGCAGCGGCCAGCACCGCCGCGCCGATCAGATAAGGCAGCGCTGCGCGCAGGAGCGGGTTCATCGCGTCACCTCAGCCACCGCTCGCGCGTAAAGTTCCGGCCACGTCGCCGCATGCGGTTTGCCCGGGCGCCAAGTGCGCAGGTACAGGCCCCAGGCCCCCTGCTCATCGCCGACCGCAGGCAGCCGGCCGGGGTCGCTCCACAGCAGCAGGCGCGCCAGGCCGGCCGCCAGCACGTCATCGTTCTCGATGGCATCCCAGATGGCGGCGTCGCGCGCCGGCACGCCCCGGGCCTGATAGAGGTGAGCTGCCGCGGCGCGGGTGGCAACGTGTAGGCGGACGCCGTGCACCATGCCGCCGCCCCGCTCTGCCTGCCAGAAACTCTTTGCCGGGCCGGACGGGCGCGGCGGGTTGCCCACCAGTTGGCGCCGATGCTCGAAGCGCGATTCCTGCAGCCCGATTGCCAGCAGCATGATCCGCGCTTCAGCCGAGTCCATGCGGGCCGGCAGCAGCGCCATCGCCGGGCTGATCGACGTGTGAAGGACGTTCAACAGGTCCACGATCACGCCTCCCCGCCAGGCCGGCGCCACGGCAAACGCGCCAGTACCTCATCCAGCCACGGCAGCACGCCCTGATCGCGCATGCGCGACATCCACCGCATGTACGCGCCCAACACCCACCATGCAGGAAGACCAGCCAGCAGCATGCTCGGCCCCAACACGTAGAACTTCGCCAGTAGCGCGTCGTCGCTGCCAGCGCCGTGATGGGCGAGCCACGTCATCGCATCCATCAACCCCGGCTTCCAGGCGATCACCGCTCCGGCAAGCGCTGGCCCAAACATGAAGGAACACGCAACGGTCGAGATCGTGCGGACAGTGAACTCCCGCGCAGTCCGAGGCGGCATGATGAGCAAGCCAAGCATTGCGGCAATGGCTGCGGGCACGCCGTACGCCATCGCGACCTTCAAAGCCGCGAGGCCTCCCAGCCCCGTAGAACCTGGTTCCATAGTTGAACTGCTCCTGTAAACGGTGCGCATGATTGCCTCCCGTATGGACGAAAAAAAGCCCGCCGAAAAGGGCGGGCGAATTGCGAGCCGCTGTCGATCTATTCGACCCCTGCGGCTTCAATGAACATCGCATCGGCTTGATCCTCGGATAGGCCAAGGTGTGTGATGGCGTCGAGCGTGCTTTCGCTGTAACGCTGCACCGTAGCAGCCATTTCCCAAGCAAGGCGGCGTGGGTCGTCAGCCGCCATGACAGAAAAGAATGTGCTTGTCTGACCCAACAGACCATAGCGCGCCAGCACCACACAACATTGGTACTTCGTCACCGCTTCAGGCACGGCGACAGGCGCGGGCGCCGTCGGATCGTGCGCTGCCACGACAGCTTCTATTGCGCTTCGGTCCTCCGACGACAAGACTGGATTCAGCAAAATCGAGCCATCAAGGTTCACGACATCCCCAAAGTTCACGCCCTCCGATGTCCATGCAATTGGCAAGCCAAGGAGTCCGGCTGCGCCGAGTTCGGAGGGAAAAGAAGGCCCAAGTGTCATGGTTATTAAGTCCCTTATGATTCTTGAATCAACCGCTACGGCGCCGCTTTAATCGACTGCGTGAGCGAGCAGTTGGAGGTGCCGCCACCGGACACGGACAGCCACGTAGCCACCGAGTGGAAGCCTTCCGTAGTCCCTTCGGTCGGGACCGTTATGGCCACGGGAACACCAGCGTTAGCGGTGGCACTCGTGCCGTACACGCCCCACGCCTGAACGCTGTCCACGTAGGCGAAGGTGTATGCCGATGCAGTAGCAACGTTCACGGCAGTGCGGCCATTGATATTGACCTTAAACCCTTCACCCGCCCACAGCCACACGTATACAGGCCCAATGGCCTGCACGGGCGCGGCGCTGGCCGTGCCGGTGTTGAAGTTCGTGGAGGTCGCGGACTTGTAGTAGCGATTGAACCAGGACGCCACGCCTCGGATAGCGGCGGAGTCTACGAAGACGGATCCGGCGTTCTTGTACACCACCCCGACGAGCGTGCTGGAGGGGTCCCCAGTCTTGATCTCCGTCCCGTCCGTATGGCGAGAGTGCCCTGTAGCCTCAGCTACCAGGGTGAGGCTACCGCTACCGTTGTCCTTCGCGTACACATAGCTGTGCGTACCGGTAGCCCCAGGTACGGAAGCAATATCCAGGGGGACCCCTGCCGAGTCGATGCGGTACTGCCTTCCATTGATGACTAGGCCATCTCCGTTGTGCGGCACGAGCCTGCATTCGTCGGGACTGACATAGACGAAACGGCACTGTCCGTGGTCTGCCCGCAGCACCGCGTACCGACCACTTCGCCACTCCATCGCTCCTTGGGTCGGAACGAAAATTGGCCCAACATCCGCAGTCGGAATGTTGCCCAGGGCAAATACCGGAAGACCCATTCCCTGGGCGGCGAGCTGCGCATAGTGTTTCGCGGAAAACTCGCCCGCTTCCACCGGCTCCCCAAGCTTTGTCGCCCACTGCCGCGCGAGAGCCGCGCTGCCTTGCGACTCTGCCGCTTTCTGGCCGGCGCCTTGCTGCGACGATGCGGCGGCCTCGGCGGACGACTTCGCAGCAGCCCAACTTGCATCCGCGGCGTACGCACTCTGTGCTGCGGCCATCGCATCGTTGTCCGCATTTGCAGCCGACTGCGTCACATCCTGCTGTAAGGCATTGGCCTCGTCCGCGAAGCGCGGCAGCGCAGCCATGAATGCATCCGCCCGTTCTGCGAAGTTCTCAGGGTCGCTCCGGCTGGGCGGAGTCGGCAAACTTGTGATTGCCATCAGGTAAGTCCTTCAATTTCAAGATTGCAGAAATTCACCATTTCGTACGCGACGTCGATGGAGAAATCCTTGTAGAAGCCGTAGATCGTGAGCGGGCCGTAGCCCTCGGCATCCGTACCAATCCAGACACAGGGAGTGGCACGAAGGCTAGATAGCAGCCGATAGACAGCGGCAAATCGTGCCGTCTCCAGCCAAAGGCGCGTGGACATTCGTCGCGAAAAGCGCCGCCGGCGGAACGTTGTGACACCCGTTTCAGACGTGTCCTTGCGGCTGTAGTCGACGATGCCGAGGCTGCCGCCGTACTCTGCGTCGCCGATGAAATATGCGGTGCCGCAAATCATGGCGCCGCACGCAGCTTCGGAGCCAGGGGCCAAAATCGAAACATCCAGGTGCAAGCTTCCGTACGCCGGCAAATCCGTCAGCACAAGCTCCGACAGCGGAGAGAACGGCTCGAAGAAATACTCATACCAATTGGTGACTATCGAGCCCTCCAAAGCGCGTTCGGCCTCGTACAAAATCGGACCGTCCGGACCGTCCCGACCAATCACCTTCACCCTTGTGCCAACGAGTTCAAGTAGGGCCAGGCTGTTGACCAGACCGGGACGAACGACCACCTGCAGCGGGCTATCGCCGACGGTCTGCGTGCTGACTTCGCTGTCAAACATGGCCCAGCGGTTGGTCGGCCCAGCCAGCGCCCAATACAACGGCGCCGCCCCCGGGGTATTCCCCACGTTAGGGGTCTGCACGCACTCGAAGACTTGGGCCTGATACACCACCCGCGCCCCAACCGAGTAATCATCGGTCGGGGCGTAGGCGGCATAGTCATCTTCGGGCACGCTGGACGAGATCAACTGATCTCGCCCAATAGAGACCGGCTTAATTACTTTCATGCGCTTGATACCTCCATTCGCAAGGGCTCAGCCGCATCGGGCCGGACAATCACGCCATCCGACTCAAGCCGGTCAAGTTGCCGCACAGTCTTCCCGGTATTGCTGGCTGTAGCACGCGCCTCAATACGCAGGTTTTTCACTTCTTCCCGCAAGGCTTTCTGCTCCTCCAGCAATGCGCGCATCAGCGCCAACGATTGTTCATCGCCACCGCCCGCCAGGATTGCGCGGGTCCGCTCAGCGCTGAAAATCCGAGACGGGCCTGTTACCTCAAGCTCCGGCCCGTTCTCGCCAACCAGACGCAAGCCGCCGGCATGGTCGCCGCCCTTGGCGAAGGCCGCGACCGGCCGACCCGTCAAGGCGTTGACGACCTGGCGCAGACCGTTGACGGTGGCGTCGCGCGCGGCGTTGATGGCGTTTGTCAGCACCTGATCGCCGGACAGCGCGGACTTCTCCAACTCCAACAACTTGGCGTCGATCTCCGCCAGAAGATCAAGGCTGTCTTGCTGGTAGTCCTTCGGCGTGACCGAGTCCATGCGGCTCGCTACCGCCTCCGCACGCGCCAGCGCGGTCGCCACGAATGCTTGATACTGCTCATCCGAAGAGAACGCGCTTTTGGCGGCCTCCAGCATGGGCAGCATCATGCCGTTGAGTTCGTCCGCAAAGCCGGCCAACTCTTCACCATCCGCCCCCATTGCCTTCGCATAGGCCTTGGCGTATTCGCCCTGCATCTGGGCAAACTGATCTTCCGGCGAAAGCTGGCTGATCCGGTAGTCCTTCACGGTCTTGCGCAGACCGGCCGCGCCATTTGCCAGGAGATCGGCCAGGGCCTTCTGGGCTTCGTAGTACCGCAGCGTCTCCGCCCGAAGCTCACCCAGCTTGCTAACCGATTTGCCCGCATCAAGTCCGAATTGTTGGAGCGCGTCCGCGTACGCCGTCTGCTGAGACTTCGCGTTGACAGCCGCTTCAGTAGCCGCCGCTTGCGCGCTGGCCGCCGCCGTCACAGACGCCGCGTACTCCGCCTGCAAACGAGCAACTTCCTCATACGACGGCGCCACTGCACCAGCAGCCTCAGCAGCACGCAGCGCCGCAACCGCCTCTTCCCAAGCCGCCTTCGCGGCCGGAAGCTGTGCCTGCGCGATGCTCCGCGCCTGGTCAAGCTCCTTCCAGTTGTCTTTCTTGTAGCCAACCGTCTTAGGCGCGTAGATATCCCAGTTCAGCTTTTCAAGCCACGCCTGCGCGTCGGCCGCGCGCTGTTGGGCCGAGGCCAGATTGCTGTCGGCCGACTCGCGCGAGGACTTCACGCCGTAATACGCCTTTTCGGCTGCATTGCGGTCGCTCATCCGTTGCGCGCTGAGGGAGTCAGCAGCATTCAGTTGCGCACCAGCAGCCAGCAAGCCGGCATTGCTCGGCAAGTCGGTTTTGATGGCCTGGATGCTCTTGCTGATCGCCTCCGGAGACATTGGCGAGGGGTCAAGAATCTGCCGCGTCGCGTCACGCACAGCAATGCGCTCATTCGCAATGCTGTCCAGAATCGACCGCATTCGGTCGCCAAGCTGCTCAAACGCTGCCGTCATGGTGGCAACGAATACATCCGTATCCACCTCCTTGAGCGTTTCAGCCAGGCCGGCAAAGTCGATGACGGTCCCGCCCACTCCAGCGCGCAAGGCCTCCATCTGCTCCACCAACGAAAGGCTGGCTTCTTGAGCGCCCGTCATCGAGTCGCCAAGCTGCCCGCTGGTGATCGTGAAGTCCAGCAGTCCCGAACCGAGATCCAGGAACAGCAACGAAATCTGCCCTGTGGACTCCCCAACCTGGGCCATGGAATCCCGCAGCAATAGCGCCTTCAGGGCAGCACCATCCAGCGCCGGCGCCAGTCCGCCGCGGCCGGTGAAAGCCTCCAGCATCCGGCCGGCCGCTTCTTGCCCCCGCCGGGTCGTTGCCTCGATCACAGCTGCAAACTCCGGCGCGATTGCAAGCAGCGCCACGTACGCGCTGCGGCCGGCATCGGTCGTCAGGTCTAGCGCCGTCACCATGGAGCGCAATTCCTCCATGGTGTTGGGCATGGCGATGTTCAGGCCCTGCATCGAATCGGCCATGTCCGCCAGGCTCAACTTAGCGCGCTCGGCCTCCGAGTAATAGAGCTGGTAATACTGCGCGGTCGCTTGGCTCATGGCGTCAATGCCGCCAAAAGCGTCAACAAGCTTCGATGCAGTGGCAGCCCCAGACACCGAGACGTCGTACAGGCTGAGATCCAGCAGCTTCAGCCCACGATTGGTGGCGCCGAGATTCGCGCCCAGGCGCTGCAACGTCTGCGAGGCGGTTTCGTTCTCTTTGGAGAACTCGGCGATGTTCGGCACCAAAGACCGCACCATATTCTCGCCGACCGTGGCCAGCGCCGCTTCCAGCAGCTTCTGGTTTTCCTCGCTGTCCTTAGTCAGCGTGATGCGGAACTGATCGGTGTAGGTTCCCAACGAATCCGCCGACACGCCTACAGCCTGCGCCATGCGCGCGGCGTTCAACTTCATGAGGTCGAACGCCGCGCCAACGTCATCCATGAATTGGCTATCGAGGCCACGAGCGTCCATCCCGCTGCGACCGCTCCTAAACCATCCGCCCTTTTGCTTCCATGGGGTTGACGTGTATCCAGTGAATCCGAGCGTGCCGAAGTCGCCAAGCATCGTCGTATCGTCGTACTCCTTCGGGCCGCGCCCAAACGCACGGGCAATGATGGACGACCCGGAAAGCATCGACGCCCACTCACCACTGATCCCCACAGAACGCAGCACCTTATCCGTCCACAGAGACGGCCCGGTGATGGGGTTGTACTTGGCAATAGGCGCCATCGTGCCGTTATCGGCATCCCAGCCAGAGCGGTACAGGCTGCGATTGACCAACATGCCGGCAGCAATCCATCCAGCGACAGGAATCGCGCTGGACATCATCGAGCCGGCGGTTGCAGCCGTGCTGCCGGCCGTGGTCGGACCCGCCAGGCCGGCGGCCAAGGTGGCCCCCTGGCCGGTCATGCCAAGCGCGAATTGCTGAGCGGCGGTCGAGCCGATGGCGCTGCCGATGGAGGAAATCCCGGATGCGAGGGTGGAGGTGAATCCTCCGGTCAGCGCACCGTATGCCGCACGGGCCACGCTAAATGCTTCGGTCCAGCCCAATCCACCACCAAGCCCGCCTTGCCCGCCAACGCCCGCCAACGCCGAAAGGCCGCTGGCCCCGGCGTTCGCCCCCATCACGCCCGCGACATTGGCGAAGATGGTCGCCACGAAAGGCTGGGCGAACATTCGGTAGATCTGGTCGGCGACGGTCGTTTTGAAAGTAGTGGTCAGCGACTTGGTGAATGACTTCCAGCCATCCTTGCCATTGTTCATCATGTCGGCGAAGCCCTGGCGGAACACGTCGCCGTACTTGTCGACGCTGCGCTCCCAGTCGCGCGCCATCTCCTCATTGGCCTTCTTCTGGGCGTCTTTGACGTCTTTGGCGCGGATCGCTTGGCTCAACCGCTTGCGAGCCTCGATCTCCTGCTCAATCAGGGCAATCTCGCGCTCAGACCCGTCGAAACCCTGCAAAGCGGCTTTTCGTTCTTCGAGGCGTGCGATGGTCAACGCCTCCAGCGCCGCCTTGCTCAGGCCGTAGGTGGAAACCTGATCTTCCACTGCCTGGGCTTCCTGGCCAATCTTCGCTACGCCCTCTTCCAAAGCGGTGTAATACTTATCCCGCTCCTCCTGAAAGCCCTTCGTTGCCGCATTGGCCCGGACAAGCGCCCCAGCCTCATCAGCGAGCGCCTTGGTTCGCTCCAAGCTGGCGCGCACCTGCGACTTAAGGTTCCCTTTCAGAAGCTCCCCAATCTCTGCGGAGCGTCGCTCATACTCATTGAGCTTGCTGGTTTGCAGGCCGCGCTGCCCCAACTCGGCGGCCAGTGCCTGTTCTTCAGCAATGCGGGCACGCAAACGTGCCGCTTCCGACTCCGCGCCAGATGGCCCCTTGTCGACGCCCTTGTCCTCGAATCGCTTATCAATTTCGGCCAGCGCCGTCTTGTGGGCAACGTAAACCTTGCGGTACTCCTCCGTCCCTTCCTTCAGACCGTCTACCGCCTTGCGAAAGGCGGCAGTCTCCTTTTCGACAGCGGTCTGGCGCTGCTGAGGTTTCGAAGTGCGGCTGTCGTCCGTGAGGTAATCGTCTCGGAACTTGGCCTGCTCCAATAGACGTTTTTGCTCGGCTGCGGCACTGACTTCCGCCACCGCGGCGGCGGCCTTGGCCTGCATCGCCCCCAACTCCATCTGGGCGGCATCAAGCCCGCTCTGTTCACGAGCGGAGATCGTTGCGCCGCTTCCCCTGGCAAGCCGGATATTTTCCTGGCGCGCTCGAACATCCCGCTCCTTCTTGGAAATTACGTCTTCGACCGTAGAGGGCCGTCCAACGTCCGCCATGGCGTCCCAGGCCTTGCCCGCCATGTCGCGCACGCCCTTCCACGCGCGTTCCAGATACCCGAGATTTTCGGACAGCTTCGGGGCGCGGTCGTTCAGCGCGTCTGCATACGCCTTCTGCGCAACTGCCGCCGCATCGGCGGTCTTCCCCTGGCGCTCCAAAGCCCGAATCTGCTCGTAGGTGGAGGCAGTCAGGAAATTAATGCCCTCGTTTAGCCTGAGCGCAGCCTCTAGCGGCGCTTTGCCCAACTCCACGAATTCCTTAACCGTGTCCTCGATGGCCGTGCCGGTCACCTTCTCCCAGCGCACTGAAGCGGCCGCGAACAGCTCCATATTGGATGCGCCAATCTTGGCCTCACGGCTGAACAGTTGGAGAGCATCCGCGGCTTTCCCTTGCGTACCGACCACATCGCCGACCCGACGGGACATTGCCTGCAGTTGGCCGCCGGTCACCCCAGCAACTGCGCCCGTCTCGATGACCGAACGGTTGAACCCTTGAGATTCGCCGGCGCCCTTGAAATACGCCGCCCCCAGCAGCGCCACTGCGCCTGCGGCCAACGTGAACGGGCTGGCAAGTCCGGCGATATATGTGCCCATGGCACGCGCAGCCGGCCCAATCCCACCGAACATATCCTTCAGTTGCCCGCCTTGCTGCAACAGCACCGTCATGGGACGTTGGCCGCCCTGCAAGGAAACAAGGATGTCCGTGAACTGGGCCGGCACGCCACGCATTGCCGCAGCAGTTGCTTTTGCCGACATGCCCAACTGCTCAACGGCCGGAGCCGTCGCCAGCATGGCGGCCTTTGCCTGCCCCTGCTTTACCGTAATGGCGTCCAACTGCGCCAAGTACGGTTTGAGCTGATCGGCGTCAATCCCGCGCTGCTTCGCCAATGCGGTGTAATAGGAGGCCGTGCCGCGAGCGCCCGCGCTGGTAATGGCAATCTGGCGCTCAATCTGGTTGATGAGTCCCTGCGTGGCCCGTTCCTGCTTGCGGCCCGCCTGCATTCCGGCTTCCGCCGCCTTCCCCATCTCATTGGACGCTTCGCGCCCGAGCGTAGAAATGGATTTCTTGGCCTTGCCGGTCGCCTCCGTCACCTCGGCCATTGTCGCGGTCAGGCCGGACGCATCGCCGGTTACGGCGACTACGCCCTCAGCAATCACATTCGTCATGGCAATTCCAATAAAAAAGCCCGCACTGGGCGGGCTACTTCTTGCTCATTTCGTCAAGCGCGGCATGCTCAAGGACGCGCATCTGATCTTCCAACTCTTCGTATCGCTCTGGCGAGAGGCCCATGCGATCCATCTTGTGAAACATCACGCCGTAATCCAGCCCCGTCGCGCCGGCCATGCCGACACGCCACTGCGAGCGCAGCGCTACAAAGAGTTCGAACGCTGCCAGATGCTCGGGCCAGATTTCGACGGGATCGCCCGCCACATCCTCCGGCGTCAAGCCAAAGGCGGCCAGCTCCTTAGGATCCGGCCCCTTCGCATAGAGCGCGGCCCCGAGCGCCCTTAGTTTCCCTCGCGGGCCTTCGACAGCTCGTCGATGTATGCCCCGAGCACCGCACGAGCCGAACCGACGTAACCCTGCACCAGGCGCCCGACGTTTTCGGCGTCGAACGAGTCTTCGAGTTCCCAGCCGCTGGCGACGTCCATCAGCAGCTCAACATCGTCGGTGCGATCCTTGAGACCGTCGAGAAACTCTTTGTAGTCGTCCCGGGAACGATGCTTGAACGTGAATTCCACGTTCTCGAAGCCGTCACCAGGAACCGGCAGCGGAACCTTCTTCTTGAAAGTGGGTTTCGGGTTGAGGGTAAATTTGGATTTCGTGGCCATGGGAGTTTTCCAGGTAGGTAGTTGAAATAGGTGAACTTGAGGGGCTGCCCAAGGCGAGCAGCCCGCCGGGCTGCAACCAGGCCGCGCTTAGACTGCGTAGCGCACGGGGCGCGACAACAGCGAGAAAGTGGCTTGCACGCCCATCACTTCGCCCTTCGTCATGGAGGGCGTTTCGTTGAACGAGACGTAGCCGTTGTAGAGCAGCACGGAGCCGTTGGGGAACGCGATGCGCAGGGCACGCACTTCGCGCAGCTCGGCGGCCGCTTGAAGCGCCTTGTAGCCCGGCAGCGACGGGTCGTCCGCGATGGTGATCGCCAGCGATTGCGCGCTCGCCTGGGTCGGAATCTGCGCCTCGAAGTCGTTTTCCAGGAAGCTGTACGTGGCGAACTGCATTTCGCCGCCGGACGTCGAGGTTTCGAGAACCTGGGTGATCTGGGTGAACGACGTGATCTCGCGGAAGGAGCCGTTGCCCGTGCCCGCGGGGAACTGGATCGGGGAAAGCGTGTTGGCGCCTTCCAGGACGAACGTGCCGGCGGCCGAATCAGCAACACGCAGAACGCGTTCATTCAGCTTTTGCCAGCCGGATTTCAGCTCGATCAGCGCACCATTGGTGAGGCCATGAGCGGCGCTGGATGCAACACCGGGATTGGCGTTGGTAATCGCCGTGATCGACTTCGACGCGCCGTAGGCGGTCGCGAGCGACAGAATCACGCCGTTGGGGAGAGAGACAGCCATAGTGGTTTTCCTATCAAGGGACGAAAAAAAACCCGCCGAGGCGGGTTGTGGGATGTGCCCAAGAGAGGGCATAGGTTGGGCTTTGTGTTGCTGGGCTACGAGGGCTCAAGAACGGCGCTTTCAAGCTCCAGCGTCACGCTGAGGGCGGCCAGGTCCGAGCCCGTGCCGCCCGAGAGCGAACGGCTGGAGACCTTCGCCACGAAGTAATGCGGGCCGATCTGAGGCACGTCGATGCGGAAGCTGTATTGCCGGTCCTCCGCGGCTGCGCTACGCAACAGGTCTTGCCCAGCATCGGCGATTCGGTAAAGGTCCAATTGCAGCGATTGCGGCGCCCTGGCGACTCGACGGAGAAACGAGACCTTGGCCCCGATGGGCTGATAGGCGACGGTTTGATACTGCGAAGCGAGAGCACCAAAGACGCGTACCCCTCGGACCTGTTTGAACGCCAGCCCACTGAATCCAGCGGCATCGAGCGCGGCCGGCAGGTCCGGGCAAAGCGCCACCGTCGCGCCGGCCAATACATTCGGAGTCGTCATGGGGCGTACCACACGCTGAAATCCTGCTCCGCGCCCTTGAAGCCGGTTTCGTCGTCACGGCGCGACACGGGAGCGCCCAGGGGAGTGGCGTACACGGGGGCTGCGCATAACGCCGCCTGCACTGCGCTGATCAGCGCTGAGGCTTGCGCCCGCCCCTTCGCCCAGACCGTTACCTGCATACGGGCGTTCTGCTTGTCCGGCAGGGCGCCATCCATGAACACCGTTGAAGCGCCCCCGACCTGCTGGAAGATCGCAAAAGGCATCGGCGTGTCGCCCTCAGCCGCGTCTGGATAAATCCGCCCTCCAAAGATCGGCCCGAGGGTCTGCACGAGCAGAGCTTCAACCATGCTGGATCTCCCTTATCTTTTCAGCCAGGCGTTTGCGGCCCGCCTCGCCCGCGGCTTTTAACTTGGCGTCAATGGCAGGCCTTAGGTACGGCTGCGCGGCTACGAAAACGGGAGTACGCAAGGGGCGATTCTTCAGCGTCTTCCACCCATCGGGGCCGAGCGCGACGGCGTATCGCCTCCAATGCCCATGCTCGACAAGCCACCAATGCGGAGCTTTGCGCTTGTTGACCCCAACCATGTAGACCTTCCGGTCTCCGTCGGATGCGCCTTCATCGAACCATCTATAAATGGCTTCCTGCAGCTTTCCCATGCGCACCGGCACCCGCGCCTTGATCTCGTCATACAAGACGATGGCCATTGCGTGCGCCGCCGGGCGAACGGCCTCTTGCTTTACTCGGTCGAAAAATTGGGCGACTTGCTTTTCAATGTCGCCGTCGAAACTGAAGGAAGCAGAGTTCGCCTTGAACTTTCGTACCGCCCTCATTCCGTCAGCTCCCGTGGCATCAGGCGGCGGCATACCAAATCCACGTAAATCCTGCCAGTCTTGTCCGGCAGAACGGCCTCGATGGTGTAGACGTCCGCAGCATGCCGGATTCGCATGCCCGCGCCCAAGGTCCGAATCATTCGCATCCGGATGCTAGCCTTCACGATGGAAAGCTCGCCCCCCGCCCGAATGGTTGCCAGTCCGGAGACATAGCGAACCGAGGCCCAGTGATCCGACACGCTGACCCAATTGTCCACCAGATCGTTCGCCGCATCGGAGTCTGGCTCGTTTCTGAGAAGACTCACACGCTGATTTAACTCTCCGGCTCTCATGGCATCATCGTCCTTCGATCCGGTTTCAACAGCTCCGGCACGCCTTGCGGCAGCTCGGCCGCTGCGGCTCCGACGACAACCTGCTCGCGATTTGCGTACAGATTCCCCAGAGTCAGCCTGACGGCCGCATAAATGCGCGGGTTTGCCACCATTCCGTGCAGCACGCGGCTAAACTCGAGCCTTGCGGCGGCCAGGCGCTCACGCGCCACGAATACAGCCATCTCTTGCGCGGCCACGTTGGCCAAACTGGAGACGTTCGCCATTGCCGCGTCATAGGCATCCTGAGCAGCGCCGGCCGCCAGTGGCAACGCATCTTGAGCCGCGCTCAGCTCGTCCGCGTCGGCGAATACGGCTCTGTTGAGGTAGCCTTCCACCGCGCATTCTGCCGATGCCAGGAGCGATTCGAGCATCGGTCCGTCTTCCGGTTCTGCGCGGCAATGCTGGATACACTCTTCAGGCGTCAGCAGCGGCATGGTCAGTCCTTCTGGCCTTCGGCCAGGGCGGCGCGCAGTTTGTCCAGGCCCCAGCGCTTGTCATACTTGATTTGCGCCAAGTCCAGTTGGGCCATCAGGTCTTTCTTTTCGTCCGACTCTTCCTCTACCCCTTCCAGCGCGCCCAACTCACGCGCGCCGGCCTCCAGTTCAGGCGGGCAATCTTGGCCCGCCTCATAGGCCACGGGGTAAATGGCGCCTTTCGGGACACCACGGAATGCCTTGATCAGCTTCGGCATGTAAATCTCCTCATATGCGGGAGGGCGTCCAGCTGACGCCCTCCCTCGGGGTGTTTAGGCCGCGGCGATCTTCATCGCGCGCATCGGCTCGGGGTTGTGGACGCCGCCACCGACGCGCTTGGTCGTGTAGAACAGCACGAAGGGCTTGTTGGTGTAGGGGTCACGCAGCACCTTCACGCCCACGCGGTCGTAGATGGTGTAGGTACGCTTGAAGTCCCCGAACAACACCGCAGCCGCACCGGCCACCGCATCGGGCATATCCGGTACCTCGGTGAGCGGAAAGCCACCGAGCGTGGAGGGCTGGCCCGCCACCATGGACGGTTGCCACAGGTAGTTGCCTTGGCCGTCTTTCAGCTTGCGGACCTGGCCCTGGGTCTTGCGGTTCATGGCGAAGCGCGCGTTGCCCGTGAAGGCTGAGGGCAGGTCGTAAATCAGGTCGATGATGCCGTCCGACGTGATGGCCGCCGCCGCACCGCTGTTCACCACCTTGATCGCGCCGAAGGGATGCTTCGCGGCATTGGCGCCGCCTTGGATGTAGGTCAGAATGCCGAAGGGCTTGTTCGCCCCGTCGCCCGATACGTAGGCCAGTCCTTCCTGCTTGGCGAACTCGGTTTCCACCTCGCCGGCGAGCCAGCTTTCCAGGCTGATCGCGGAGTCATCCAGCAGCTGTTGGGTGGCGGCAGGATTAGCGTAGATCTCGCCCCAGCCGAAGCCCAGCGAGGCAAAGCCAGCGGTGTTTGTCTGCGGACGCGCTGCGGTTTCGCCGACCCAGCCCGAAGCCGTGCCGCCCAGGTTGTACAGCTTGGTGAGGCCGGCGCCAGAAACGGGTTGAACCATTGCCAACTGGCGCATGGGCGAGACCAGCACCAGTTTGTCCGTGATGGTGCGGTCCCACTCCACCGGAGCGAGGTAGCCGCCCTCGTCGGCCGCGCCCTTGTTCAGGGCCGCCTGCACATCGCCCTTCTTGAAGTGGGCATTGAATGCTTCACTGTATTCGGCATCCTTCAGGCGATGGCCGCTACCGTCGCCCATCTGGGCCGAAGCGATCTGCAGATTGGCGTCATCGATGGCCGATTGGAGCCGGCTGATGTCGGCGTTGATCTTCTCGACTTTGAAGGCTTGCAGCGCTTCGTGCGTCCCGTTCTTGACCTCGTCCAGCTGCTTCGTGTGCTCATCCTTGAACGTGGCGAAGGCCTGGTTCAGCTGCTCGATGAGGGCCCTGACGTCGCCAGGACCGCCGGCGTCAGCGCGTACGGAGACCAGCCCGCGGGATACGCGGGCATTCGATTGTTGCTTCATGTTTAACCTCGGAGGGTTGAAAGTGTGGTTTGCAGCAGGGCTGCTACGTCGTCACCAGCGCACGGCGTGGAGGTTGTGGCAGCGCTCGGCTTGCCGGAAAAAAGTGCTTTGAAGGTGTCGCGCCTGGATGTCCGGCTGTAGCCGGCACGCGCCATGGCGGCCTCTACTTGCGCCAGCGCGCGCCGCTCCACGCTGGACTGTGGCGCTTGGATGACGGCGGCACCGTCCAAGACGCCTGTGGCGAACCCATCCTCCACAGCCTGATCAGCGCCGATCCACGTTTCCTTGTCCATCAGCGCCGCCGCCTGCGTGGGAGTCATCCCCGTTCGGGCGGCGTAGACTTGCGCCATCGCATCATCGAACGGCTCCAACTTCGCCGCGGCTTCCATCAGGTCATGGCGATTGCCGATTGCGACCGCCCAGGCGTTGTGGATCATCAGGAAAGATCCTTGACCCATTAGGATCTCGTCTCCCGCCATGGCAATGACTGAAGCGGCAGATGCCGCCAGTCCCAATACCTTGACAGTGACCTTGGCCTTGTGCTCGCGCAGAGCGTTGTAGATAGCGACGCCCTCGAAGAAATTGCCGCCAGGTGAATTCACGTTCACCGTCACGTCCCTGCCCCCGACGGAACGCAGCGCGGCCTGAATGCGCTTCACCGTCACGCCGCTGCCATCCCAGGTTTCCCCTATGGCGTCGTAGATGGAAATGGTGGCCTCTTCGTCCGTGCCGGCAGCGCGCACTTGGGGCGCCCACCGCTCCAGCGCGTCCGGGCGCAGATCGAAGCCGGCGGCACCCAGACGGGCGTCCGCCTTAATCTCAGGCAGTTGCAGCAGGCTCATTGGGTTTTCCTTTTTGGGTAATGGGATCGCGTAGCTTGTTTGCCTGCGGGTCATCGCTCGCGGGTAGGTCTGACAGGTCGCGAATCTCGTTCTGCCACATCCACGGGGCATGACCGCCGGCGCCAGATGCTTTGGCGAAATAGTCCGCCTGGTCCTTCAACGTGCCGCGCATCAGAGCCCGCTCGTTGAACTTGTAGGCCAGCTCGTCCAGTTCCTCGTCAGTAAGGAAAGCGCGCATCGCCGCCTGTTCCCACGCCGTGAACCAGAACTGCAGCCCGTACTGCACGAAGAAAATTCCCAACTGCTCGATGCCCGACCCCCAACTGGTGTCGTCCATCATCAAGAGGGGCCGCGGCACGCCGAATGCGCGCGCCACCTCTTCAATCTGGGCGTTGCGGTTCTCGATGTGCTGCGCTTCGGCTGCAGTAACCTTGAACTTGTTTGCCTTGGCGCCCTCCTCCAACAACATCCAGCGCTCAGCGTTCTCCGCGCCCGCAAAATCCGTGTCCAGGGAATTGCGCATTCGCCCGTAGGCCGTGTCCGATAGTGCCTTGGGCACCTCCACGGCGCCGCCCGCCAGGTTGCCCGTCCGAAATACGCGGCCAGCGGCGCGTTCGGCGTCGCGCGCCAGTGAGATGGCATCGCGCGCGAGCTTCATACGGCCCAGCCCTTCCACCCCATCAATGGTGATGTCCCGCAGATGGAACACCTCCTTCTGTGATAGCTTTACCTGCTGGCCATCCGGCCGGGTGTACGTATAACGCATTTCCCAGCCCACAAGCTCGGCCTTGACGGACCCGAGCGCCATTGGCACCAGGGCGATCGGCCTGCCAGCTGACCAGATAACCCTGGCGTAGGCATTGCCTTGCTGCAGGACATGCAGCTGCATCATGCTTTTAAATTCGAAGGGCGTTTGCCACCCATTCGGCTTGAGCTTCATCAGCCGATATCCTGGGTGGTCTTTCGCTGGCGCCTTGGATGCGTCGTTTCGAATCAGGTTGAGCGGCAACATGCCAAGTGAAGTGACGATCAGCGACACGCACCGCAGTGCGGCCATGTTCCGTAGCGACTCGACCCGGCCGTTGTAGTCGCCGCTGCGGATGTATTCCAGCAGCGCTGGATCATCCAAGCCTCGGAACGCCTGCCCCCTGGGCTGCGCCGACGCCTGCGCGCTTTCTAGAGCAATGGTGGGCTCAAGCCGTGGGCCGGCTTCAGGCGCCGACTCGTCCGCCGAGCCGCCCAGCAAGCGGTCCAGTAATTTCATGGGTTCTCTCAGATGAATCGAATCCCGCGGGACTCGTATACCGACCGGCCGGAGGCCTCGGGATTAAGGACCATCAATTGCGCTGCATCGAATGTCGCCATCAAGGGATCGATCTTCGCGGTGCCGCTGGCCTGCTTGGTAATCAAGATGCCGTTGGCACGCAGTTCGATACGAGCATTGCCAACGGCCCAAGCCATCAGAGCCTGATCGCCATGTACGAAGGTGCCTTCGGCAAGCTTGCGCTCCACCGTCTTGATGATGCCGCCCAGCTTCCAGCCCTGCGACACACCGACGATCAATTCCTCGGGGATTTCAGCTTCTACCAGCGCGTCATTGAAGGTCACGCCGTTTTGGTCGGCACCGATGCCACATTTCTCGGGGAACAACCCCGCGTCATACACCTGGCGGATGAGGGCCGCCAGTTCTGCCGTGTCATCGCCGATCTGCTTGACTATGACCAGCTCGCCGGCCCGTTCGAAATCGCGCAACCTGGGCTCAATCTCTTTGCGGCGCTCCAGGACAGACGGGTGTGCCCAGGCTCGCGCCCAATGCAGCCAGTTTCCCGACCCACGCTCGCGCCCGAGAAATGCCAGGCCCAGCAGGTCATCCAGGCCGCCGCCGTCGATACCGGCCGTGACAACTTCGGAACGCTCCATCAGCGCGCGAAGCGTCAGTACGCGCTTCCCCCGCTTTAGCCAGTGATCGGCACCCGCCCAACGGTCAGAACGCAGGCTCAGTCCAATCTCGACATTCAGATGCTTGGCAAGGAATTGTTGGAATGCTCCGTCCGTTCTGGCCTGCAATAGCTTGAGCTGATCCCCCAACCATTCGGCGCTGACCGAGCGGCCGAGGTTCGGATTGGTGATGTAGAAGTTGGCCGGGTCGAGATAGGCTTTTGCCTCGACCATTTCTTCCGGAAACTCGTACAGGATGCCCAGCGTCTTCGGATCGACCACCCGCCCGTCTCGCACGTCGCGCCAGTAGGCGAGCTTTTCTTTGAAGACACCCGCCGGCGGATCGTCGCTCTGTGTGGTCAGGTAGATTACCCAGCCTTCATCACGCGATATTTGGCCGCCGAGCGCCTCCAGGAACATCGCCACCGCGTTAGCGCGCTTGCCGAATAGCCACAATTCATCGACCAAGATGCGGCCGGACTTCTTGCCCGATACCGTATCGGTGTCGGCGGCCACCACCTTGAGGCTATTGCGCGTCGTCCGGTGAGTGATGGTGCGGATGTGGTCTTGAACGTGGAACATGTCGGACAGTTCCTCGTCCGCCCGAACCATCGCGGCTGCTGGCTTAAAGCTGTTGTCTGCGACTTCCTTGGTCGGGGCCAGGATCAAGTGTTCCTCTTCCTGGCGCCAGCAGATGATTACCGCCGTCAGCATGATGCCGGCGGCAATAGTCGATTTCGTGTTCTTCTTGCTGATCAGCAGGCCATAATCCCGGATCCGTTGCTTGCCGGTGGCGGCGTCATATCCGCCGAAGATCGCCCGCACAAAGTCGAATACCCATTCTTCAGAGCACTCCCCGAAGGTCTGGTGTCGGTACGTTCCACTGGCCTCGTCGTAGACCTGCGCCAGATCTACGACCTTGAGCTGCTTGAAGATGCCCAGCGCATACTCGGCTTGGTCGGGGTAGATCGGCGGCGGAATGATCGACTGTCGCGTGCGCAGGCGTTCCGCCCAATCAGGGCAAGCGGTTGTCCAGGCCATGGTTTACCCCTTCCCGACAACGCGTAGATGCGTGGGAGGCGGTGGCGGCGCGAATCGCCCACCGGTAGCAGCCTTGTTTGCCGCCTCCTGCTTTGCGCCCTTCTTGCCCAGTTCTGCAATTTTCCCGTGCGTGAAAGGCATGAGCGCTTTGGCTGCCTCCAGCCGAAGCTTCGGCTCTTCCCCCGCATCGTTCATGATGGCGACGAGAACGGCCCGCGGATCCGAGGTAAGCCCGAGAGCTTTCAGGCCGATTCCGTCCATGAGATCAGTGCCGGCGGCTGTGTCTTGGGGGCCGCCATCCGGCGATGCCGGCTCGGCCTGAGCGGCCGTTTTGTTAACCGGTTTTTTGTTAACCGATTTGTTAACTTGGGCCGTGCGCCCAAGCGCCGCCAGCACATGCTTGTCACGCATCAATCGGGCGGCTGCTTGGGCCGCCCCGTTTTCGCTGTAACCCGCATGGATAGCGGCTTTCGCACCGGATAGACCCGACAGCAGCGCATCAACGAATCGGCGCTTTTTGTCGGTTAATGCCATAGGTTTTGGTTAACAAATAAGGGTTAACAATTTTCCAAAATGGGGAAATTTTCTGTGCGTGAGGGAACAGGTGGTTTCCGGAAGGCGATCGCGCCCGACTTTCGCCCCGCCCCCCCTGCCTGACGCCCGCGCTGCCCCGCGCCGATGCCCCAGCGACCCGCGCACGGGCCCTACAGGACGCGACCGCGCAGCCGCTGACCCTTCGGCACAGCTTCGCGGCAGCGGCTACCTACGGCCTGCTGCTGACTGTGTGCGGACAGGCCGCGACTGATCCCGCTCGACCTTGACGATGTTTGGCGGTGCGCCGGTCAGGCGTGCCGCGACAGCGACCCAGGCCAGATACCAGCGGACCCACCACGCGACGCGAAGGGAAAGCTTGACAGTGATCTGTGCCATTTACGTCCGGCTCCTGTATCCCATGTCCTGCCGGGTCTTGACGTCGTGACAACCGACCTTGCGACCGTGCGCATCGCGCGAAACGCACAGCACCTGCGAGTTCGCGTCGGTATCCGCGCCCCCGTCGTTCAGGCTGACTTTGTGGTCCAGCTCGAATCCCTCGGGGTACACGGTCAGCGCGCCGCAGTGGGCGCAGTGTGGGTCAGCAGACCAGACACGCAACCGGCGGTCTTGCAGCTTGCGGCCCGTCATGCGCTTGCCGCTGGGCGTGGGCGCTGCGGCCAACCTACTGCTCGCCATTGCAATGCGCGGCTTTAGTGTCATTAGCTTCATGCCGATTCCCTATGTGGTCTTGCCGGTGCTAGCTACTGCGCGCCGCCGGACGGCGATGTTTACCCCTTCGCGAATCCAACGCAGCGCAGGCCGCGATATCGAAAGGAGAGTAAGATGGGGCTCCGCGAAATCGGTAAACGCCCCGTCGCCCGTCTATTGGCTGGTGCGGATCTCATGAGGTGAGTGGTAGAAGGAGATCACCGCAATGCGTATTCTGATCGTGGACGACGCCACCATAGCGGCGGAACTGACCGCTGAATGCTTGATGATGGAGCCGGGCGTATCGGTCCAGATTGCGGGCGACGGTGCAACCGCACTACGCGCCATGACCGACTTCCAACCCGATACGGTTCTGCTCGATGTCGATTTACCCGACGCTTCTGGTCTCGACCTCGCGCCCCAGTTCAAGGCGATGCACGGACGCGGCACCCTCCGGATCATCATTTTCAGCGGCAGCGTGCGGCAATGCGGCCCGGGCTTTTTGCCGGACGGTGTTGACGCTTGGCTCACAAAACCCGCGCACCTGAGCACTCTACTCGAGTGCATTTTCGCAAAAGCGCGATCAAAGATGGGTAAAGAGCGCGATTGACGGCGGGTTAGATTGTTTCAATTGAGACTTAGGTTATCAGTGGTAACGCGCGTACTGTGAAGGGGTGGCATTGGCCACAACGACCCGAAGCACATGCCCACGGTCCGATCACTTATAAAAACTGCCGGACTCCGTCCGCTGCTGACACCCAGGAACCTGAATGCCTTTCCCCTTTATCAATCAACTCGTCGCAAGTTTGCACCAAATAGCCGAGGGACGTTTTTCGCCGAAGGGAGCCGAACTACCGGTCCTAAAGCCATCCCGCACCACTCAGTCCTTCGTATCGCCCGAGAATGCGACCATTGTGATTGACGACCCTTGGGCCCCAGACAACTATCACTATGCAGGTTAGTGCGCAGCTCAGCCAGTGGATGGTCACGGCGGAAGCATACGAGGTGAGCACTACGGTTTGATCGGAGTCCGAGTCATGCCACTTGACCACACCAAAAGCACCACTGAGCTAGTCGCAGTGGACCCCAACGGGGTTACATACATAATCCAACGCCGCCACAGGGCAGCTCCCAACAACGATGGGGCGTGGGCGAATTACTACTACTGCTTGCGCGACGGTCAGCCCATCACGTGGCTCGGTGATAATAATTACCGATTGCCAGACGGAACCGCCATCCTCGCGGTTGAATGCCGTCTGCCGGATCTCGCACCTTTGAATTGAAGCGCCTGGAGCCGGGCGCGGCTGAGGCTCGGGAGCCAGTAGCTCCCCATGGTCGCACGACGATGACGCAAGAAAGATGTGGAGTGGCCTACTGCTTTCGGCAGGCACACTACTTGCCCTTATCTCTGACATCGTCTGCATCCGGGCGAAACCAGGGAGCAAGGGCATGAAGGAATCGTCAGAGGGCAAAATCTGCCGCGTAGTTCGTACTGATGTGGGCAAACTTGTCGGCGCGTCGGGTGCTGTAGTGATGCGCGTCGAACACTTGCCGTTGGCCGATTTGCCACCGGACGAAAGACCGGACGTGACCATTTTCATTTTGGATCAAGGCCAAGCCTCGATACTAGACGAGCAGCTTATCGATTCCTTCGACGTGACCTCGATCAGTTCCGTCCGCTAGGATGCCTCCGCCCAGGACGGCGCGCGGCCTCCTCGCTCGAATCTTGCAGTAGTGACAAAGCAGAATCCGGGCCTGCGGGGCTTAATCGCCCTCAGATCAGGCACGGAAATAAATGCGAGGGCAACTGACCTCACGCGTGTCAGTGATCCCCATGCGGCTTTAAACCGAGTTGGAGGCAGGTCATCGTGCTCGAAATTCCGGACAACTATCGCGAGTTCTTTGTAATTCACGATCTGCTCACGATTGACGCCTACGGTCGCGAGACGATTGTCGGTCTCGACCACAGCGAATCTGCTGAGCTTATTTTCCTTACGTCGGCCGAAGGGCCTGGGACTCGGTTGGATTGTGCAACGCACTCCCGACTAAAGACACTGCTGGTGTTGGCTGATGCCGCGCAGAAGCGAAGGCGGGCATAAAAGAAGCAAAACCCGCCGGCTTTCGCGTGGCGGGTTTCAGCGTACGCACTTATTCAAAGTGACTAAACGGGACGAACTTTAGCAGAGAAAATTTAACCCTGCAAGAAGTTCAGTCGCACAGCCCCTTTGCAGACAGCAGGTCGGCTGCGTACTCCATCGCCAACGCTTCGACGCCCTTCTGACCCGCGCCCCGCTCGCCCCCCTTCTGCTTCGTTGTCCGCGTGCCATAGAGCCACAGCTTGATCTTGCCGTTGTGATTGGTAGCCGTCGCCGCGCTGACGTTCGCGCGTTCCGCCGCCTCGGACAGCTTTACGTCCTTGCCGAAGTAGCGCGCCACGATAGCGTCCCGAAGGACGCGAGGCGTAGGGTGCGCTGACAACGCATCGCACGCCGCCGCGTCGGAGATCTCACGCACCGCTGCGAGCCAATCATGACGGTCTACTGTGCCCTGGCAGCACTTGCAGCGATCCGACCGGGGCGCGAAGCGCGCAACGAGAATTGCACGGTAGAGGCGGGGCAGCTTCTCCAGAGCACTGAAGATGTATGCCGCCTGTCCCGCACCGTCGGTGCCTCCCAACCCTTTACCCGACGCGCCCGCCAGCGTCTCTGCCATACGCGTCATCATGGGTTTGTCGTACACCTGATCCGTGTGGTTGTAGGCGAAGGTCAGCGCGGCATGCGCAGTTTTGAACAGCCGGCCCGACTGCTCTTCAACGATAGGCGTGGAAGGCACGCGAGAGAGTGTCAAGGTAGTCATCAGATAATCCCCGGGGAATAAGTCACTTTCGCGGGCAGCATCTCCCGCATCCATTGCATTGCCGCTTCCCATCCGAGCGTGACGGTGTGCCGCCCCCGGACGGGAAAAATCTTGGGGCTCACGTCATGCGCGTCGACCATCACGGCCTCGCCGCGCGCCCCCGTCTGTCTGTAGATCAGCACCGGCACACCCGCCGCACCCGCCTGCTCCATGGTCTGACGCCACCAGGCGGGGAGGGAAAGCACGTTTGCGTGCTTGCATTCGATGCTGATATGGGCAAAGGCAGGCTCATCGGCCACCACGTCGCTGTCACCGGCCTGGTTGCGGACGCGGCGGCGCCAGGTCGTTCCGGTCGCCTCCGTCAGCAGGATCGCCACCTTGCGTTCAAACGCCGCCCCCTTGTTCCGTTGCATCGCGCTCATGCCGCGCCCCCGGCGTCCAGCGGCGCAACCACTGCGGCCTGGGCCATGCTCAGCACCGCCAGAGATGGCACCCGCTCGCCCTTCCGCTGTGCTTCGGCCAGGATGCGCTTTGCCCAGCGGCGCGGATCACGTCCCGAATCGTTCAAGACTGCGCCCGCCCCCATCGCCTTCAATGCCTTGGCGGCCTCTTCAGGCGTAGCATGGGTTGCCCCCGGAGCTGGCAACGCGATGGCCGGCGTGGGGATGGCTGACCATTCGCCGCGGCTGAGTTCCTCCGACAGCGCACGCTCCCACCTGGACTGCATCACCGAGTAGCCACAATTCAGGAGGTCATGCGATCCAACGCGTACAGCAGCCCAGTACACCGCTGGATGGGTCCATTGCCCCATTTCCCCACGGCGGCGCGCGGTCATCCCTGCCACGGCGTCGTGAAAGGCATTCTCCGGTATCAGGCCCGGACGGCATGCCCGGATGAACTCGCCAACAGCGGGCGGCCAGTCGGGGAACATGCGGCGGCAGGTGCGCAGCCCCTCGGCCACTTCCTGCGGCGTCACGCGATCATCGTCCAGCGCCTCGGCCCATGCCGTCTTCCAGTTCTCGATGCTCTGCATGTCCGGGAAATCCTTCACCCAGCGCCCCCCGTACGTGCCCGAGAGCCGATTCCACAGGTGGTCGACGAGGGAAATGCCTTCCAGCTTCGCCAGCGGCACGGACCAGCCGCAGCGCTCATTCGTCGATTGTGCGACCGTCGTCATAGTCGGGGCCTCCATGGGTGCGATTGCGGTTCACGTAGTCGGTCGGGTTGAACTTGCCGGGTCGCGGTGCGCCCCCAGCTGCTGCGCTGCTCGGAACGAACAGCCCTTGCCAGCTCTTGCCGATGGCGTGCTCGATGACAGCCTCGGGCTTGTGGCCTTGCTGGCGGAAGGTCGCCAAGTCCCTGACCTGCTGCCGCGCGGCTTCTTCGGTCAGCGGCTTGCGAAGCTGCACGCGGTGGCGCACCCAGCGCCCCCACAGTTCCGCGTCCAGCCACACGGGAAGTTCCACGGTCAGCGGGTCAAACCCCGGCGAGCGCTTGCGCGCGCCTTTGGGTTTATTGATGGTTCCTTGACGGTTCAATGACGGATCGGGTGCAGCAGGTTCACCCCGTGGCGTCGTCAGATTCACCCCGTCGTGTCGTGAGCTGCACCCCGTCGTGTCGTCAGATTCACCCCGCTCATTACGGGGTGCAGGAGGTTCGCCCCGTTGTTGGCCGGCGGAATGTTCCACGCGGGGTGAAGCAGATGCACCCCGTGACAGATCCATGTCGTAGCAAACCGGCCGCTGATCGGCACGCCGGATATAGGCCGCCACCAAATCCTGATTGCCGCGCTTGATGACGTCCATCGCCTCCAGCTCGCGCAGCTTGTTCTGCACGGTGCGGCCGGACAGCCCTGTGTCATCGGCCAACGTCGCCACAGAGGGAAACGCACCCTCCCCCTTCGGCCCGACGTAGTTGGCCAGGCACAGCAATACGTGGCGCGCCGTTGGATCTTTCACGATCCTCTGCGCAAGCGCCCATGTCATGCCCTGAACGCTCATGACTGTTCTCCATACGAAAGTTGATACCCGCGCTCCGCCTCTTCGGGCCATTTGCCCATGGCGATGATTCGCAAGCGCGTAAGGCGCAAGCCGGGGATGAAATAAATGAGCTTCTGTTCCAGCGGTGCTGGTGATTGGTCTATGAACCAGTGGCAAGGGCCGCAGCCAAATGCAATGGCCCAGTCGTGCGCCTTGATTCCCTTCCCCTTGCCGTCGCGCAGCAGGTTGGAATGGCAAGCCACCGTGGTATCCGTGCCGCCCTGGCAGTACCTGGGCACGCGCAGCAAGCATTCCTCGCCTTTGGCAAGGTCCAGCAGCGCCTGATTGCGATACACGGTCTTGGGCGGCTTCTTGCCCTTCTTGCGCGCCTTCATGGCGGCCCGCGGCGGAGGCATTGCCTTGGCGCGCATCATCGGCGCGCCACGCTTCAGCGGCGTCTTCTGCTTGAGGGGCGTCTTGCGCTTCAGCGACATGTCGCCCCCGCCTGCTTCTTGACCCGATACCAGGCCGGGAGCTTCCACGCGTTCACGCGGCGCTTGACCAACCCGGCCCGCGCCGCGTCGAAAACGAACGAATCGACCGCGCATGCCGCAGCGATTTCCCGAGACGTGCTGGACCAAGGTTCAACGGCCTTCATGGCAGGCTGCACGATGGCCCGCAATGCAGCCACGTCAACTCGGCCCCGCGTATCAAGGATTGCCTGACGGACCTGCTCCACCGTCTCAGGCGGCACCTGGTAGCCCCGGAACATGTGCAGGCAGTCAGCCATAGATGTCGCTCCACTTCACGAACGGCTTGCGCACCGCCTCGTGGAACATGGCCGCTGCCTGGGCGTTGTGGTCCAGCTGGGCGCGGCTGGTGATCCCGCACGCATCCCTAACGAATTGCGCCGCGAGCTGGCTCGGGCTCACGCCCTCGGGGGCGGCGCCCAGGCGGGAGACAACCCACCGCTGGAAATTCGCGCTGTTGCACATCATCGCGGCTGCGCGCGACAGCGCCGCCCCCTTTCCAGCCGCAGGCGTGCTTAAAGCGCGCGCCGGGCGCCCCGAATCTCCTCGCGTCAGCATCCCGCCCTCGCCTTGTCGCCTGCCGCCCGCTGGACGTTGCGCATCAAGCGTTGAGCCTTTTCCACGATCTTGCGGCATTCGGTCACGATGGCCGACGCGTCAGCCGCACAAATGGCGCCATCGGCCAATGCCTCGATCGCCACGGCCGACAACTCGCCGTTGAGGTGCGACATTTCCATGACTTTCTGGCGGGCGGCGTCAACCTCATTCGCGTGATGCGGCGCCGGCGGAAGGATGTTGGCCGCCACGCCGTGACGCAGCGCCAGGGCCAGCAGCCAATCCCGCGCATAGTCCGCCCCGCCCTGCTTCTCGAGCATCCACTCGGTGGCGAGTTCGAACAGGTCCAGGGACATGGATTGGCCCTTCACCTTACGTAGCTTCTGGCGCAGCGTCTCCGCGTGCATCGATACGCCGCGACGGTTCGTCATGAATGCGGCCAGTTCCTCGACGCCCCCGGGCGTCTTCTGCACGCTGATGTACAGCGCGTCATGCGGGTCAATCTGGGTGTAGCGATGGGTCATCAGGTCTTACCTTGGAATCCAGGTGCGATCAGGGTTTCGGGGTAAAGCCCCCTGCCCTACGATGTGCGACATGAAGAACAAACTTCAAACATCCAGCGGCCCAATCTGGACCTTGTCGCTTTGCCTGGCCGGTACCGCCGGCTGCGGTGCCGGCTGGGCCGGCGTCGTCGCGCTATCCATGCGCTCCCTCCTGAAGATGGGTGGTCAGCCCCTTAGAATGTTTGCTCTCACACAAAACAACCGCCCCAATACGGAGGGGGCTGACCATGGAAAATTTGCAGCAGGTCACCGAAAACATCTGCCGACTGAAAGGCGAACTTTTCGCCATGCATGCCCTGCTAGACGCAATGTTCCAAACCATCCCAATGGATCAATTGCGCGCCTTGGCCCAAGCGCACGCCCAATCGACGGAAGCTGCGCGCGTGTTCCTACTCAACAGTGCAACGTCGGGCGAGTACGTCATTTCCGCCTTCGACGATCATTCGGAGAATTTGTCTTCCAGGCTGCAGAGCCTCTCTGGCCTATAGCCCTCTCGAAGAACTTTCTTTGGGAAGCGGCGAGACCTTCGTGTCGCGAAACATTCGTACGCCACACCGCGCCTCCCGGAAGCATTGCCGCGGCGATACGCTCGTCGGCGACGCGCTCGACAGCGGGACGGATCAGCCACAGCACGAAGCGGATGTAGAGGCTATGCATGCGGTGGCTCCTGTCGAGCGACAGCCGAACGCAAACCGAGGCGGTGCATTGATGTCATGCCAGCCTTGCCTCTTCGGCCAACTCCGGCCAGGTGCGCCAGTAATCCTCGGGACGAAGATCTTGGCGACGCATGAGGCCGCCAGATGCCAATTCGAGACCCATGCAGTTTTCCGGCGAAGGCAGTCGGCCCTTGTAGCGACTGCGCCACTGTCGTATCTGCGCGTCGTTCTTGACGTCGTATCCGAGCGCCACCATGCGGGCGCGCAACTGCGCCACGCTGAGAGCGCCAGGGGAAGACAGGTATGAGTTCAGGTCCATACACGCATACTAGTAGCGTTTGCTACGTTTCGCAAGTAGCAAATGCACCCGTAGCGCATGCTACTGTCCCGCGCATGAATGAGGTTGAACTAAACGAGTTCAGGATGGGCCGTTTATCGGCCGCCGTGGACCACGTATCGAAAGGGAACAAGACCGACTTTGGACGCCGACTCGGCTACAAGGACGGGGCATTCGTTCGTCAGATGCTTTCGGGCATTCGACCCGTTACAGAAAAGACCATCTGGGCCATCGAGGCCATGCCCGGCATGAAAGGCTGGTTCGACGTGGAGGGCGTCGAGGCGCCAGCCGCGCCTGTACCTGACAATAGCGATTGGCCGTTTAAGACCATCGCGGCCGCTGATGTCCGTGCTCTGCCCGAGGGCCAGCTCACCGCGCTGGAGGGTGCTCTCGCGCTTGCCATCGCACAACTTAAGATCGGTTTGAACGTCTCGCCACCTCCCTCGCCGGCGCCCGCCGCGGTCATCCCGTTACGGGCTCACAAGCCCGGTGGCTTGGTCGATATGGCTCATGCGGACGACCCCTTCCCGATGCGCATAGCAGGCTTGCCGCCGGCACCCTGGGAAGGGGGCCAGACGACATTCGAAGCAGACCGCAATCCGAAAATCCGGATCAGCACTCAGACGGGCGTCATTGCGAACGCCGGACCGGGCGAGCCGCACGCCGCCAATGATAGATTCGAGAAAGTGCCCGAGCTGGCCGAGGTGCGTCTGGCCGCGGGCGACGGCATCGAAAACCACAGCGAAGACCAGACCGGAATGATCCAGTTCCGCCGTTCGTTCCTGAAGGCGGTCGGTGCCGACAACGGAAAGGCGCGTGTGGTTTATGCGAAAGGCGACAGCATGGAACCGGTCATTCGCGACGGCGCCGCCCTGCTCGTCGTTCCGAACGAGAACCTGACGCTACAGGATGTTGCAAGTGGTGGAGTCTATGCCATCAATTACGACGGCAAGATGCTGGTGAAGACTGTGACCAGAGACAAGCTCACTGGACGCTGGGTGGCGCGCTCGTTCAACCGGGCGTACTTCGACATCCCCCTGGAGAACGGCACCCCTGTACGGGTGCTTGGCCAGGTCGTGTGGGCCGGCGCTAAGCTGCGGGATGATGAGGCCGGGCAGTGGGTTCGTTCGTAGAGCGCCCGCAATTCGCAACCCGGACTTCTTCAAAAACCTACCACTAGTATGGGTAGACCAGATGTTTGATCATGAAGTTTCCTATACACCTGACGAGCGTGCGCAACGTCTGGAGGACTCTTTGGCGGAGTCACGTCGTCAGTCTAATGATCTGCTACGCGCCATAAACAGTCGGCTGACTTTCATCTGTCTGATATTGGCCGGCATCCTCGGGTACCTGCTGCAGAAATGAACATCGGAATAGCCGCCGGCTGCAGAGAATTCAGATTTATCGTATAGATAAATAGCCACCTCCGGGTGGCTTTTTCATTGGGCCCTCGAGTAGCCCGAACTGATCATGTCTATCCAGTACTAGGTAACCCAAAAACCTAGGCACAGGAGCAGTCCATGATTCGCATTTTGATCACGCTCTTGGTGGTGCTATTGGCCCTCTGGGCCACACCAGCCTACTAAGCCTTCCCATCAACCGCCCCCCTCGCGCGGGCTTTTTATCGCCCGTTACAAAAAAGCGTAGCATTTGCTATTGCCTCCAAGCGTAGCGATTGCTACCATTCTTTCAACGCAGCACCGCTCTTTAACAATCGAGGCCGCCCGCCCCCGCAAGGGAGGACGGGCGAAACAGGAAAACCGATCAGGCGCGAGCGCCCCCCGGACCCTGTGTGCTTGGGCCACCGCGCCCAAGCAACGCCCAGCCGGGCGTGGCGACGATAACCCCGGCCTTTTCCGATCCGCCGAAAAGCGGGTTTCGGCCAGCGCTGCGAGTCAGCGCTTACCGAAGCCAACCCGAGAGGAAATCACAATGCAATGCGATTGCATCAAGCGCACGGAGGACCAGGTCAAGGAGTTCGTGCAACCCAAGATCAACGCGCCAATCCAGAACGTGAAAATGGGCAACACCGCCTTCGTTCTGGAGGAAAGTGGGTTGCGCGTGGCGATGTATACGCCCGTCTATATCAAGGCCGACGCCAGAGGCTACCGAAGCGAACGCGGTGGGCAGCTCGATATGCACTTTTCATTCTGCCCTTTCTGCGGCAAGCCTGCGAAAGCCGAACAGGTGGCAGCCTGATACTCCAGCAATGAGGAGATGTCCAACAAGACGCCTGTCAGATGCTGAGCCAAGTCACCAGCGGCGACAACGACAGCAGCACACCGGCCCACGCCACCTTGCTGCCATCTCGGTGTATGGCATAGACGCCGGAAGCCACCCCGGGAAGCCCGGGGATCAATTCAAAGATGATGTACGGCCAAAGTCCCTGGTGCATCACCACCCACCAGTGCAACCAAGCAGTAGCAACACCGCAAATGAGCGCAAGACTGCCGTAGAAGGACCAACCCAATTCGCGCAGCATGTTGATTCCCTTCTGATGGTTGATGCTGCCCGAATGTTAACGGACGCGCCATGTAGCGGCATTGAAGTTGCATGACGGCCCCGGCTCATGCCCCGCGTGCGGGGTATCGGCGGCCCCTCGATACGGACTAGGCTTCACGCCGAGGCGGTTTTGGCATGTTCTTTGTGCGATGAACAATTCGGCCAATAAAGGCACGCTGACTTTCGTACGAGATCACAGATTTATACGTGCAAAGGCCATAAAAGAAGATCCCAGCGCAAACCCACAGCAGATAGGTCAATGGTATTGCCACCCTTGCTGAGCCGCCATTGCTATACGAGGCTAGACCACACCAAACGGACTGATTCTCCTGCCAGGCAGAGCAGCTTGCCAGCGTGAACTCTGCCCACGATATGGGGTGATCGAACATCCACCCCACAGCCACGCACAAGCCAAGGGAGAGCAATATCGCAACGCCCATTACAAAAAAACCAAACTTCTGACCCGCGTTCATTCTCGTCACTTTTTTGGCTTTGGACGCATTATGTTACATCAACCAACCTGGGCAGGGATGTCGCGTGCCCGGCAACTCCCAAAGGACCCCGCATGCTCGAAGCACTCGTACGCTTCATTGAAGAACTGATCGACGTTTTTAACTTCGGCAGCACCATCAGCAAGTAATCCGCCGCGGCGAGAACCGCGAGTCTCGTCAATCGATGCGGCGCGAATTGGATGTTCCACTTCTTTCGTCGGACAAACGGATAGAGTCAACAAGGGAGGTTGCCTGAGCGATAACTTCTTTCCGAGTATCCACGAGCGTGGAGAAATAGCCGCGCAGCTTACCCTCGGCAATTTTCAGGCGTTCACTTCGGTCGATAACCGCTCCCGCACTTACTTCGGCAGCGGCATCTAGGTACGTCCTCGCTAACTCAGAGTTGGTCTGGACCGTCAGTACGAGTCCTTCCATTTGAGCGTAAGTGCGAACTATCCGCTGCCGAAGGTCTTGGCTACGTACCAGCGGGAGGCGGCCAACCAAGCTGCGGTAGACGGGAAAAGGCTCTAAAGGCATGAGGTTATAAACGGCGAAAAACCCCGTTCCTTGCTGTTCGCATTCGTCCAATTCATCGCCGATCACACGTAAAAACTGTTCAACCCGTATGTCTATCTCGTCTTCGATTGCCATCAGAATTCGAGAAACCTCTTGCCTTTCAGCCTGATCCCGCCGGGACTCTTCACGCCGTTCCTGGCTTCGCTGCAAGCGAAGGCCAACGGCGTACTGTCTCCTCGCCAGCGCAAAACCGGTCCAGATCGCCGCGACGGCACCGAACGCCTGTAACCAAGCCGCCCAGGTTTGACCCGAAACATCTGCCAGCCATTTGGGCCAGTCGAGAATCTGAGCGACACAGGTCGCGCCGACAGCCGTCCCCAACAGCACCATCGCGATGGCTTCATACCACCTGAGCTGTCGCAGTTTCATCCCTGCCCCCCATCTCTCCGCATGGGGCGCATCGTAGCCTAACCCTCCCGTCCAGTCAGCATGCCTCAATCCATCTCCGCACTCGGTTGGGGTCTGGCCCTTTGCGCTTTCGCGTGTTTGGTGCTGGCCCCACTCGGTGATTATTTTGCACGCCGCCACGCCGCGGCAGATCCCTGGAACCCGACATGAACACCATCAGCGCAAGCGCGCCCTCGGTGCGCCACCGTCAACCCTTCATCATCACACGGGCAGCCCGCAAGCTGGGCGACCTCATCGCGCCCCGCGACCACGCAGGGGATGGCAACTGGAGCAAGGATGCGGATATCCCGTGGTGGGCATGGCCCGGTGGCCTCGCCTTCGCCGCATTCATCCTCTTCGGCCCGCAGTTCATGGGCTGGCTGCTGCGGGAACTTCTATGAACGGAATCCAGTTCATCGTGCGGGACAGCAGCGGCTGGACGCCGCAAATCGCGCCCCCGACGAGCCGTCTTAACTGGGAAGACCCTCCGCCAAAGCCGATCTCTCGTCGGGAGGCCGCTTTCATCCGCTCGGCCCAGGGCTCGCTACCCAGTAACGACTTGGCGGAATGCTTCGGCGTTAGCACTCAGGCCATCCGAAATATCTGGAAGCGCCGCACTCACACCGGCAAGCGGCCTGGCCCTCCGAAAAAGAAAGCCCGGACGCCCGCCACGCCTCAAACCCAGCCAAGGAGCTAATCACCCATGTGGTTCAGAAACCTCAAGATCTACCGCCTTTCCGCCCCGCTGTCCGATTACTCCGACAAGCTGCAGGCGGGCCTGAAGCTCCACGCGTTCCAGTCTCGCAACAACCTCGAAATGCAGTCCCTCGGCTGGATCGCGCTCCGTGAAGGCGGCGAACTTGCCCACCCCGTGGCCGGTCGATTCCTGCTCTCCCTGCGCGCGGAAAAGAAGCTGCTGCCCGCCACCGTGATCAACCAGGTCGCCAAAGCACGGGCCGAGGAAATCGAAGAGCAGCAAGGCTACAAACCCGGCCGAAAGCAGATGAAGGAAATCAAGGAACGCGTCACGGACGAGCTGCTGCCGCGCGCCTTCAGCATCTACCGCGACACCCGCGTCTGGATCGACCCGGTGAACCGCTGGCTTGTGATCGACACAGCCTCATCGGCCAAGGCGGATGAAGTGATCGGGATGCTGGCAAAAACGGTCGATCCCTTGCCCCTGGAAAACCTGTCCGTCGCCCAGTCGCCCGCCTCCGCAATGACCGGCTGGCTGGCCGAAGACGAAGCGCCCAACAACTTCACCATCGACCAAGACACCGAGCTGCGCTCCTCGGGCGCAAGCGGCGCCGCGATCCGATACGTGAAGCACTCCATCGACGCCGACGACGTGCGCCGCCACATCCAGTCCGGCAAGCAATGCACCCGCCTCGCCATGACCTGGGCAGACCGCGTGTCGTTCGTGCTGACCGATGGCCTCGATATCCGCCGTGTGTCGCCGCTGGATGTGCTGAAGGAAGGTGCGGACTACTCGCAGAACGATGACGAGAAGTTCGATTCGGACATGGCTCTTATGACGGGCGAACTTGCCAAGATGCTAGCCGAGCTGGTCGAAGCACTGGGCGGCGAAAAGCGTCTCTAGATCGCTGGCAATGAGCGTGCCCAATCCGAGGCCTCGTAGTCGGAATACCACCAACGCTCGATGTGCAATCGGCAAAAGTCGCTGACGGCGTCGCGGACGGCCATCTCCTCGGGGATGGTGGCAGCCGCGATGAGCGCTAAAGCCATCGTGCGATCAAGCGCGGTGAAGGACTGTTGCCCGGTGACGTCGCGCGTTTCGAATTGGCGAGCCAGGGCAACCTGGTTACTCAGGATCGCCGTTTGAACACACCACAAGAATTGTTCAGCTTTTGTCATTTTCAAATCCGTCCTTGATCTTCCGGCGCTGGCGGTTTGCCCGTCATCGGAGGCCATCAATCCTAACCCAGCCCCCTGGAGCGACAGTATGACCCATCCCCCCGCATCGTTTAAGACGATGATCAAGGACGGCACGATCAAGCGCGCCGACGCAATGAAAGTCCGCTATTCCGATATCCGCATGAAAGAGGGTTTCAACCTCCGCGACCTGGATGAGGAATACGAAACCGGTATCGAAGCCCTGGCCTCCTACATTCTGGCCGGAGGCACATTTCCCGCGCTCGAAGTCATCGCCCTACCGGACGGTTCCGGTGTAGAGGTGGTGGACGGTCATCGTCGCTATGACGCCATCGGACGGGCGATCCAGCGCGGCGCCCCTATCGAGTGGGTTGCCGTCGTCGGGTTCCAGGGCAACGAGATAGAACGCCGTGCGCGCATCTACACCAGCAATGAGGGCGTGAAGCTGCGCCCTCTGGAGGCCGCTCGCGGCTTTAAGCGGTTCCGCGGCATGGGATTGGGTACGGAAGAAATCGCCGCCCTGGTCCACCGCAGCCGGCCTCATATTGAAAACTACCTCGTTCTGGCCGACGCCGAACCAGACGTGCAAACGCTGGTGCGCAGCGGCGCAGTTTCTGCCGAGGTGGCAATAGATGCGGTTCGCCTGTATGGCGCCCAGGCGGGTCAGTTCCTGAGCGGCAAGGTGGTCCAGGCCAAGGCCGCAGGCAAATCCAAGGTCACCGCCAGCACCATCCACGGCCGGGCCCTGCCCCGCAAGGTCGTGTCCCCGCTCATCAGCGGCGTGGACACGTTCATGCTGGGACTAGACGCCAACCAGCGCGCGACCCTCTTGGACATCCAGGAAGGCCGCGTAGCCGCCGAAACGATCACCGTCCCGGCCGCCGCCCTCCTGGATCTGTTCCAGGCTCACGGCGCCGTCCAAACGGCCCGCGCCAAGCAGGCCGAGAAGCAGCGCCGCCAGGCCGAAGCCGCAGCGGCTGCGGGCCAGGCCGAAATCCCCACATCACAGGATGCCAACGCATGAGCGCCCCCGAGAACCTTCGCGGCCTGGACGACGTTGACCTGGCCTCGCTTTCCACCCGCTTCCTCCACGACATCGTCGCCAAGATGACGCCGGAAGATCGCCAGCGGCATCGAGACGCCCTCGACGCAGCAGATGCGCCCGTTCGCAGCCTGTTGGGCGCCGCTTTGGGCCTGCACGAAACCCCACCCTCCGCCTTCGGCCAAAAGTGCGCAACGTGCCGCGGCGCATTCTCCGGCATGGCCTGGGACACGCTCTGCCCCTCGTGCTGGGAAGAAAAGCTCAGGAAGGAATCGGCCGAACGCCGTGCCCACGCCACCGCCGGCGGCGATGCGCAGAAGCCGGATTTCGCGCGCGCTGAGCAAATCGTGCAGGACTACGTTGCCGAGTACGAAATGTGCGGCGAGGACGAGGAAGGCAGGGACGGCATCTACAACCCGACCGATGTCGAACGCTACATGATTCTTGACGCCGTTCGCGGGCTGCTGGCCGAGCCGGAATTCGTCGCCGCTCTCGCCTCCCAGATCCCGCAGAGCAAAGGGGGGGAGGCATGACAAACAGCCTCGATGTCCTCAACGAGTTCACGAAGGAAGAAATCATCGCCTTCGTGCGTGAAAAGGGGTTCTTCCTGCGCATCAGTCGCCGAGACCTGCTTTACATCCGCTGGAAGACTGCTAGCGAGAAGCTGATGGCCGACTTTGACGCGGAGCTTGCCCGCTGGGCTGCGCAAAAGCCCGATTTCAAAAAGCGGGATGCCTTGGCTATCCAATGCAATGCCAGCAAAGACATCCACGAAAGGCTTCGTCTACTGCGCGAGATCGAACCATACGACAAGGCTCTGCAAGATCACATTTCGCGCACGCGGAAGCTGGACGCCCGGCAGAAGACCGTTGATCGCATGTATCGCGACGTCGAAAGGGAGGCCGCATGAACAAGAACAACACCCCGCAGCCAGTGCTGACGATTGACGAGATCCGATCCATTTGGGTTGAACACGGTCTGGATAACGAAGCCGTCGAGGACTTCGCCCGCGCCGTCGAATCCGCCCTGCTGTCCAAGCTGAGCGCCCCTGTAGCCGTTGACCTAGTCCATCGACTGCGCTGCAAGTATGCGATGGGCCCGATGATCGACGGCGAGCCTGAGTTTGGATGGCGGGATTGCAGCGGTCCAGCGCCAGAAGGAATGCGTCTTCCATCCCCGATCATGCTGGAAGCTGCGGCAGCAATCGAGCGCCTGGCCGCCCAGCTCCGCGAGTGCGCCGACACCCTCGGGGCCGACCAGATCGACGAGCAGCGCGCCATGCGGGCCTACGCCGATTCGATGGCGCTGCTGAAGGAGAAGCCTCATTTATGACGCATTTGAAGCGCCAATGTCTCATTAGTGGATTTAACCCGCCAAGCGCGGGCTTAGTTTTGGAGGATCAGATGAACGAATATCTCTCGGCGTCTGACCTGGCCGAACTGGTCGGGTGCAAGCCAAACCAGAGGGCGATGATGGCGCGCTGGCTCAATCGCCACGGCTGGCGCTATGTCGTGGACAAAAATGGCGTCCCGCGAGTGTTGCGGGCTTATCGAGATAAGAAACTGGGAGCAGTAGATGGCCAGCAAAAAGCCGGTCTCACGTCAGGCCCGAATCGCCAAGCCTTCACCCGCGTGGGAGAAGACCGGCGTGGCCAGACTGTACAAACGCGTCGGCAAGCAGCGCATTAGTTGGATCTACAAGCATGTGGACGGACGGAGCCAAACGCTGGCCTCGTGCGCCCTCGGGGACCGATCTGCGCGCTATGACGCCGAGCGCCTCGCGACGAAGCTAGCAGTGGAGATTCAGCAGGGCGTCGTAGTGGCCGGCGCGGTGTCCGAGATGATCGAGCGGTTCGAACTCAAGGAAGACCCCACGTACTATCAGGACCAGTCGAAGGACGGCAAGAAGATTCGCAAGGGCATGTACACCAACCTGACGAAGTTCTTTGGCAGGATGGTGCCCTCCGAAATGACCGCTCAGCATGGCTACCAATACCTAGAGGACCGGGCAGGCGCGGGAGCCCCAATCAAAGCGAACAAGGAGCTTAGCCAGTTCTCCGTCATCTGCCACTTCGGCGTACGCTGGGGTCTCTTGGCCGCGAATCCCTTCGTTAACATGATGAAGAATCGTTCGACGACCGAAGCGAAGATCATTGATCGTCGGCAGGTCCTGCGCTTCTACCTCTGGTGCGTGAAACAGCGCGAGAACTACAGGACGATGGGCTGCGCAGCGATGTTCACCTATTTGACCGGGTTTCGCTCGTCGGAGGCTCGTCCATTCCTGAAGACTGGCCTGACGCACGAAGGCGTGACGGTACTGTCCACGAAGCGCAAGAAAGGCCAGATCGAAGTCGTGAAGGTGCGCGAGTGGTCGTTGCGGCTGCGCGTGGTGGTGGCCCGAGCGCTGGATCGCAAGAACACCAGCAGCCCTTACCTATTCGCGCCCACGAAGCGATCGGATTCGTACACTCGGCATGGCTGGGCGTCCAGCTGGAAGGACGCGCAACTGGCCTGGATCCGGTCTTTCGATGAGTCCGTGACGGAGAAGAAGCTGACCGAGCATCCGCTGTACTTCAATTTGCAGGATGTGCGCCCTGCTGCGATCACGACGAAAATCCAAAACCGTGACCACGACGCGTACGATTTCGCAGCGCATGCGAACCCTGCGACGACGCACAAACACTATGACAGACGGATCGTGAAGAAGGCCTCGGCGACGGAGTAAAGTTCTAACGCAGGCTTTTTTATTCTAATGATTGCCTAGTTAACGAACTTCAATGCCACGCAATAGCTTGATTTCATTAGCCATTCTGGCGCGGCAGGAGGGGCTCGAACCCCCGACCTCAGGCTTAGAAGGCCCGTGCTCTATCCAGCTGAGCTACTGCCGCGCGGTGTGAAGACGCCCGGAACCTGTCCG
>Ga0182736_1000793_pt1 | contig 39664 bp, 30 predicted proteins | sample eDN5th30CKraftBY_FD_128882 | JGI IMG/M metagenome (GOLD analysis project Ga0182736, IMG submission 128882) | Enriched backyard soil microbial communities from Emeryville, California, USA - eDNA 5th pass 30_C Kraft BY (version 2) (version 2) | ecosystem: Environmental > Terrestrial > Soil >... | reverse complement strand
CACCAGGCGGCTCTTGAGGTCTTTGTTCTCTGTCATCAGTGTCAGTGTGCAGGTGTCCACGTGGACACCTAGCTTCTGACCTTCTGCCCCTAGACGGAAGGGCGTCTTTTATTGACCGCTTACCGTATACCGACTGCCGCCTCTTGAGCCGTCCAGCCTGCTACGCGGTCGCTCAGTGTGAGCCCCAGGCCCGGTCGTGTCGGAACCAACATCCGGCCGTCACGCGTCTCCAGCTTCTCGTTGAACAGCGGCTCAAGCCATTCGAAATGTTCGACCCAGGGTTCACGGGAATAACAAGCCGCGAGATGCACGTGCAATTCCATCGCGAAGTGCGGCGCCAGCATCAGCCCCGCGTGATCAGCCAACGTCGCGACCTTCAAGAATGGCGTAATGCCGCCGACACGCGGCGCGTCCGGCATCAGGTAATCCGCGCCGCGCTGACGGATGAACTCCCAGTGCTCGGATACGCTCGTCAACATTTCGCCGGTTGCGATCGGCGTATCGAACTGGGCAGCCAGCGCAGCGTGACCTTCCGCGTCATAGCAATCGAGCGGCTCCTCGATCCAGATCAAATTGAACTGCTCGAAGGTGCGGCACATACGTTGAGCGGTCGGCCGGTCCCACTGCTGATTGGCATCCACCATCAACGGAAAGGCGTCACCCAAATGCTTGCGCACCGTCTGGACCCGGTGAATGTCAATCGCACAGTCTGGTTGCCCGACCTTGAGCTTGATCCCGCCGATCCCCTTCTCGCGCGAGGCGTCGGTGTTGACAAGCAACTGATCGAGTGGCGTGTGAAGGAACCCGCCCGAGGTGTTGTAGCAACGCACCGAATCGCGGTGGGCGCCGAGGAGCTTGGCAAGCGACAGATTCGCGCGTTTGGCCTTCAGGTCCCACATGGCAACGTCGAACGCGCCGATCGCCTGTGCCGCCATGCCACTGCGCCCTACCGATGCCCCTGCCCACGCCAGCTTGTCCCACAATCGAGCGATGTCACTCGGGTCTTCGCCGATGAGCACAGGAGCGATCTCCTTCGCATGCGCGAACTGGCCAGGGCCACCGGCACGCTTTGAATAACTGAAGCCGAGCCCGCGATGACCGTCTGCCGTCTCGATTTCGACAAACAGAATGGCGATCTCTGTCATCGGCTTCTGCCGACCCGTCAGGACTTTGGCGTCGCTGATCGGGTTGGCGAGCGGAAGAAACGTGGATGCAACGCGAATCCACTTGATCGAGTCGTTCGACGGTCCAGCGATGAGCGAAGATGTGGCATTCATGGGAGGGGCTCCTTGCGATAAGGTGTTGGGAGGCGGCGACTCAGTGGCCGTGGCGCGGTTTGAGGGAGGCGGTGGCGCTCTTGCGCGATCCGTCGCCTTCGTCGTCGGTTTCCAGACGCTGGAGTTTTCCGACGATCAGCAGGTATGAGCACGCGCCAAGCAGCGACAGCGCACCGATGTAAGTCAGCGCGACTTCAAACGACCCGGTGCTCTTGATCATCCAGCCGATCGCAAGCGGCGTAACGATGCTCGCGAGATTGCCGCACAGGTTGAAGATTCCGCCGCTGATGCCCATCGCGCGCTTGGGTGAAACGTCGCCGACAATGCACCAGCCCAAATTGCCGACGCCCTTGGCGAAGAACGCAATCGACATGACGAGAATCACAATCGTCGTCGAATGCACATAGTTGGCAACCACGATCGTGCTCGACAGAACGAGGCCGCAGATGATCGGGGTCTTCCGAGAGGCGGTGAGACTGAAACCGCGTTTAAGCATCCAGTCGGACCAGAGGCCACCGACAAGCCCGCCCACGCAACCTGCCACTGCCGGCAGCGCCGCCACCATGCCGACCTTAAGGATCGACATGCCTTTCGCTTCGATCAGGTAGGTCGGGAACCACGTCAGGAAGAACCAGGTGATCGACGTCAGACAGAACTGGCCGATATAGATGCCTATCATCATGCGGTTCGCAGCGATTGCCCTCACCTGTTTCCACTTGAACGGCTGCGGGCTGTCGCCGATGGTCGGCAGACCACCGCCTGCCGCGATGTACTCAAGTTCGGCCGCACTCACGCGATGATCGCGCTGTGGTTCCCGCACCGACCTGAGCCACCAGAATCCTAGAAGAACGCCCACAGCGCCGGTCGTGTAGAAGACGTAATGCCAACCCCACATGCTCACGGTGTACGTCATGACCGGCGTGAACACCGCGAGCGCGAAGTACTGTGCCAATTGGAACACCGACGTCGCGAGACCGCGCTCGGCGCTCGGGAACCACATGACGGTAAGACGACTGTTGCACGGGAACGCCGGCGATTCCGCGATTCCCATCAGGAAGCGCAAGGCAAAGAGCGCCACGAATGCTGACGCAAACAGATGAACGAAACCCTGGGCGAACGTCAGTGCCGACCACAGAATCAGACTGATGCCGAGCACGGTCCGGGCGCCGAAACGGTCAAGAATGAGACCGCCGGGAATCTGCATCGCGGTGTAGGCCCAGCCGAACGCCGAGAAGGCAACGCCCATTGTCAACGCGTCGAAACCGAGGTCGTGGCGCATGCTCGGCGCGGCGATCGATAACGTCGCGCGGTCTACATAGTTGAAAACCGTAACGATGAAAATCATCGCGAGAATGAACCACCGCACTCGCGTGCGCTTGCCATTGTCTGGAATGCTGCTCCGAGTAACCACTGCCGCCTCCGTTTGTCTCGACGGTCGGCGCTCAGTCGCCGCACCGAGCGCCGTGTCTCATCATGATTGCGCAATCATGCTTGCTCATTGATTGCGCAACCATTGTCGTTTACCCTTGCGGCATGGGCCTGCTTGCGTTTCCGCATGGGTTCGATGCGGTTCGTGGTCTAATGCTGTTGCGCACTAATCGTTATATCCAGTACTCTGAAATGGCCAAGAAAAGCGATAACCGGCAAACGACCGAAGCGGGCGTGCTCCAGAGCGTGACGCTTATCGATGTGGCAAGGGTGGCGGGCGTTGCGCCGATGACAGTCTCCCGTGCCCTTCATCGGCCGGAACTCGTTCGTAGCGACACCCAGAAGAAAGTGCTTGAAGCGGTCCAGGCCACCGGGTACGTGCCCAACATGCTTGCGGGCGGACTGGCCAGCAGCAAAAGCCGGCTGGTCGCCATCCTGTTGCCGACCATCGCAAGTTCTATCTTTGCGGAGACCGTGCAGTCGCTCGTCGACAAATTGACCGCGTCGGGTTATCAGACGCTTTTGGGTCTCACCGCTTACTCGACAGCTCGCGAAGAAGCCTTAGTCGAAGCGATTCTCGGCAGGCGGCCTGATGGGATCGTGCTCGCCGGTACAAGCCATACCAAGGCGACAGTCGAGCGGCTCGCCAAAGCCAAGATTCCGGTCGTCGAAATCTGGGATCTCACCAACAAACCGATCGACACCGTCATTGGCTTCTCGCACGAAGAAGTAGGCAAGCAAGTCGCGCGGCACCTTCTCGCGAAAGGTTACAAGCGCTTCGGCGTCGTTTCCATCGATGATCCGCGAGGTTTGCGCCGCTGCAGGAGCCTGATCGCCGAACTCGCGAAACACGGCATTGGCAAAGCTACGTTCGCGATCCTCCCTGCACCGGCCACCGTGCAAGCGGGGCGCGAAGGCGCGGCCCGTCTGTTCGATGAGACGCCGCCGGAAATCGTCGTATGCAGTTCCGATACGCTCGCGCAGGGGGTGCTTGCCGAAGCAGCCAGTCGGAAAATGAGCGTACCTGAGCAGATTGCTGTGATGGGCTTCGGGGATCTAAGCTCTGCCGCGCACATCTATCCTTCTCTTTCGACAGTGCGAGTCGAAGGCGCCGTCATCGGCGTGAAAGCGGCCGAATCATTACTGTCGCGCTTTGCGCAAAGCTCGGCAGCCGGGCATCAGCCTGTGCACGTCAAGATCGATACTGGCTTCACCATAATCGACCGTCAAAGCACCTAGACGTCTACCAGCCGGGGGGAGCCGCATCGCTAACCCTTCCATGGCCGAAAGTCATCCGACGCGCGACGCAATCGTCAAATCCTCTAAAGCGGGCCCCATCGCCCTGGCTTGATGTCGCTAGTCGATGTATTTCGGACGCTGGAATGTCTCGCCGCTTCTGCGAGCGAAGGCCCTTCATGGCCGATAAGCCCCCTTCGAACCAACTTCCGACTCTGATCGACCCGCTTGCTCACTGCACGCTTTTTTGCCCAAACCTCCGCCGTGCGGTCGGGGTTGTAACGATCGACGTCTAGTGCCGAGAGACCCGCCCACCCGCTCCCTGCCGCTTGAAAACGCGCGCCGATCGACAACCGGAAAATAGCATCGAACGCATCAATCGCTATCCGCTCGCCATCATCCCCGGCGCACGGCTTCGCGAAGCCCCACCGCCGCCCTCGTCCGACCAGACCAAGATCACAACCCGCCCCCACAATTAGCCGCCCCCCTCGGCGTAATGCACAATATCGGCATCTAAGAACGCGGAGAATGGCCCGTGGGCGTCAACTTCGACCTCAACGACTTGCAGGCATTCAGAGCCGTGGTGGAACTGGGCAGCTTCCGAAAGGCAGCCGAGGCGGTGAACATATCCCAGCCGGCTTTGAGCCGCCGGATCGACAAGCTGGAGGAAGCGCTCGGCGTGCGTCTCTTCGAACGCACCACGCGCAGCGTGACGCTCACGACTGTGGGCCGCGCCTTCGCGCCGAGCGCGGAGCAGCTGCTGGACGATCTCGATGTCGCCCTGCTCGGCATCCGCGATGTCTCATCGAGCCGATTGGGTCACGTAACCATTGCCTGTGTGCCATCCGTGGCCTACTACTTTCTGCCAAGCGCGGTTGCGAGCTTCCATCGCCGTTTTCCGCGCATCCGGGTGAAACTGCTCGATGCGAGCGCGAACGAAGTGCTTTCCGCCGTCATCAGCGGCGAGGCCGATTTCGGCGTCAGCTTCATGGGAAGCCAGGAGTCCGAGGTAGACTTCAAAGTGCTGCTGCAGGAGCAGTTCGTTGCGGCTTGCCGTCGTGACCACCCGCTCGCGCGCAAGAAACGCGTGACCTGGAACGAGCTCTACGAACACGAATACGTTTCCGTGGACAAGACGTCCGGCAATCGCCTGTTGCTCGATCAGGCTCTTTCGGCCGTATCGCCGCGCGCGCCCAGCGTGTGCGAAACACGTCACGTCACGACCATGCTCGGTCTCGTCGAAGCGGGCCTCGGCGTCGCCGCCGTACCGTCGATGGCCATGCCCGGACGCAATCATCACATCCTCACGAGTGTGCCGCTGGTCGACCCCGTCGTGAAGCGACGAGTGGGAATCGTGAGACGCCGCGGGCGTACGCTGACGCCGGCCGCGCAGGAGTTTCATCAAACGATTCTGGATATGAGAGGCGATGTCAGGAGCAGCGGCACATTAACCGACGACGTCGCTCCAAAAGCGCGCCCGAGCAGGAAGCCCGCGTCGTGAGGGTGGCGAGAACGCTCCGTTTACTCTATGTGCAGGTCGTGCTCGGCATGTTGCTCGGCATGGCGCTCGGGCACTTCTGGCCGCAAGCCGGCTCGCTTCTCAAGCCTCTCAGCGACGGTTTCGTCGGCCTCGTCAGGATGATGATCACGCCGATCGTCTTCTGCACGATCGTATCCGGGATCACGTCTGTCGCGAGCGGAAAAGCCATCGGGCGCGCAATCTTTCGGGCGTTGGGACTCTTCTATTTTCTGACTGCCGTGGCGCTCGCGCTGGGACTCGTCACGGCCTTTCTGATGCGGCCCGGCGCGGGCATGCATATCGACGCCCGAAGTCTCGATACGACGATCCTCGCGCAGTATGTGAAGCAGGCGCATCCGGATGGTCTCGTCGCCTTTGCACTGAACGTCATCCCCGAAACGATGCTCGGCGCCTTCGAGAAGGGCGAGGTGCTGCCGGTGCTGCTGCTCTCGCTGCTATTCGGCTTTGCACTGAATCTGCATCCCGGCGCAGGCAGGCCCGTGCTCGCGCTCATCGATGGCATCGCCCAGGCGCTGTTTCGCATCCTCGCGATGATCATGCGGCTCGCGCCGCTCGGCGCATTCGGCGCGATGGCTTTCACGGTGGGCCGCTTCGGGATTCACTCGGTCGGCTCCCTCGGCATGTTGATGGTGTCGTTCTACGTGGCATGCGTGCTGTTCGTCGCGCTCGTCCTCGCTGCGCTTGCGCGCTTGCACGGCTTCGCGCTTTGGCGGCTCTTGCGTTATCTGCGCGAGGAATTGCTCATCGTACTGGCGACTTCGTCGACGGAACCGGTGTTGCCGCGCCTCATCACCAAGCTGGAGATGCTCGGCTGCGACAAGGGCGTCGTCGGACTCGTGCTGCCCGCGGGCTATTCGTTCAATCTCGACGGCACCGCGATCTATCTGACGCTTGCTTCCATGTTCATCGCGCAGGCGTGCGACGTCTCGCTTTCCGCGCCGCGGATCGCGATGATGCTCGCGGTCATGCTGCTCACGTCCAAAGGCGCGGCGGGCGTGTCCGGGAGCGGCCTCGTGGCGCTCGTCGCGACGCTGACGGTGATTCCGGATCTTCCCGTCGCCGGCGTGGCGCTATTGGTGGGCATCGACCGCTTCATGTCCGAAGCGCGCGCGCTCACGAGCGTCATCAGCAACGCGTGCGCGGTGATCTTCGTTTCGATGTGGGAAGGCGCTTGCGATCGCGCGCGCCTCGCCCGGAGGCTGCGCGCGCCGGCGCCGGGCGACGCCGACGGCGCAGAGGACCACGTGAGCAGCACCTCGAGAAGTTGACGGCGAAGGCTGTATCAATGCGCGGCGACGCTATCGAGTCCCGTCGATTTCACATCTGCCTGAACGCCGGGCGATGCCAGATAGTCGAGGAGCGCCTTCGCTTCCTTCGGATGCTGTGCGCTCACGGGAATGCCAGCGGCAAAACGCGTGACGGACTGCAAAGACTCGGGAATCTTTCCGACGAAGGTCGCGCCCGTGACCGGCAGCAACTCGCTCACCTGCTGAAAGCCGATCTCGTAATCGCCGTTCGCGACGACCGAGGCCACCGGTATGCGCGGGATCATCTTCGCCTTGGGCTTGACCTGATCCTCGATGCCGAGCTTCGTGAACAGCTCCCGCTCGATATAGACACCGCTCGCGCTGTCCGAGTAGGCGATCGACTTGGCATGCAGCAGCGTCTGCCGGAGGCCTTCCGCCGAGCTGATGTCGGGCTTGGCCGCACCGTCGCGCACGACCATGCCGATGCGCGAGTCCGCCAGTTCCACGCGCGATCCGGGCACGACCTTGCCCTGCTTGATCAGCTCGTCGAGCGCGTAACCGACCATGATGACGGCGTCGGCCGGCTCGCCCCGTTCGAGACGGTTGGGAATGGCTTCGGGCGATTTGCCCATCGACGGACCCAGCGCCGTGTCGAGCGTGTTGCCCGTCTCGGACGCGAACCTCGGACCGAGCACCTTGTACGCCGCGGTAAAGCCACCCGAGCTCATGACGTGCAGGTCGGCGGCCTGCACGCTGAACGCAACGGCCGAGGTGGCGATGAGCGCAGCCGCGCATAGTTTCGGAAGCAGATTTTTCATGATCGGAGTCGTGTAGGGTTCGATAGACGCTTGGCGCAACGAGCGACGCGTCAGTGCGCCGGAGTCAGCGTCGCCGCACGCCGGCGATAGAGCGCGAACGTCGCCAGAAGCGCGCAGCCGGCGGCGAAGCTCATCCAGTATCCGGGCGCGGCCTTGTCGCCGGTCATGTGAATGAGCGCCGTCGAGATGGCCGGCGTGAAGCCGCCGAACACCGCCGTCGCAAGGCTGTAAGCAAGCGAAAAGCCCGCCACGCGCACCTGAACCGGCATCACCTCGGTCAGCGCGACGACCATCGCGCCGTTATACATGCCGTACATGAACGAGAGCCAAAGCAGCACGAGCAGCATGTTGATAAAGCTCGGCGCGTGGGCGAGTATCGACAGCGCGGGGTATGCGGTTGCGATAGCGAGCACCGTCATGCCGACGAGCAGCGGCCTGCGGCCGATCTTGTCCGAGAGCGCCCCGCCGATCGGCAGCCACACGAAGTTCGACACGGCCACGCACAAGGTCACGAGCAGACTATCCGCCGTGCTCAGATGCAGGACCGTCTTGCCGAAAGTCGGCGCATAGACCGTGATGAGATAGAAGCTCGAGGTGGTCATCGCCACCAGCATCATGCCGGCGATCACGACGGCCCAGTTCTGGGCCAGCGTGCGGAACACTTCCTTCATGCTCGGGCGATGCTGGCGTGCCTTGAATTCCTGCGTTTCTTCCAGATTGCGACGCAGCATGAAGATGAACGGCACGATCATGCAGCCGACGAAGAACGGCACACGCCATCCCCAACTCGCGATGGCCGTGGTGTCGAGGAATTGGTTGAGCGCGAAGCCGAGCGCCGCGGCCACGACGATCGCGACCTGCTGGCTCGCGGACTGCCAGCTCGTGAAGAAGCCCTTGCGGCCGGGCGTGGCCATCTCAGCGAGATAGACCGATACGCCACCCAGTTCGGCGCCCGCGGAGAACCCCTGCAGCAGACGTCCGACGAGCACGAGCGCGGGGGCCAGAAGACCGATCGTCGCGTATCCCGGCACGAATGCGATCAGGATGGTGCCGCTCGCCATGATGGAAAGCGTGACGATCAGGCCCTTGCGGCGGCCGACATCGTCGATGTACGCGCCGAGCACGATCGCGCCCAGCGGACGCATCAGGAATCCGGCGCCGAAGACCGCGAACGTCATCATCAGCGAAGCGAATTCACTCGATGCCGGAAAGAACACGCCGGCGATTTGCGTCGCGTAGAAGCCGAACAGAAAGAAGTCGAACTGCTCCAGGAAATTGCCGGCCGTTACGCGGAAAACCGCCGCAGCCTTGGAATGTCCCGGCGAAAGGGTGGAAGGTGAGGGATGCATCGATGTGTCTCCTGAAGTCCCGAAATTTGCGGAGTGTCCGCTCTTGTCTTTCGGGAATGATGGCGCGTCGCCATCAAAACGATAAGTGCAATGTTCTGAACGATTGATGTCCTACGGTTATCAATCGCCGGAAACGGTCGGCTCGGCCGACCTCCCGGATGTCGGCGCTCAGGCCACGAAACGGCACTGTGAAGCGGGCGTGCGCGTGTCCATGTTTCGACCGCGGTTCAGGTGATCGTCGATTTCCGCGGCGCAACCGAGCATGCGCGGATACAGAAAGATCGTGAACGCAGCGGTTTCGAGATCCGCCTCGCTGAATGCGCCGCGTTTGAGCGGTTGCCACAGCATTTTCAGCAGCAGCGCGGCGATCACGGCATCGACATTGACGCAGTAGACGTTGCGCGAGACGCCCGCGTCGAACAAGGCCTGCACCAGCGCGCGGTAGTACGCATGAAACGCGTTGTACTCGCCTCGCGCCTCGTACAGATCGGCGATGAACGCCTCGCGCGGATCGTGATTCACCGGCTTGTCCTTGAAAACCGGGTGATTGACGCCCGGCAGCTTGGCGATGTCGAGGCTGCCGGCCTGCTTCTGGCTCGCCTTGTAGCGCGCGTAATGCTCGACGGAACGGCGCGCGAGCGCGTCGAGATCGACGCCGTGATGCGGGTCCGCGGGATCGTCGAGGGCGCTGTCGCGAAACGCATCGTTGAGAAAGGCGATGCCTTCGTAGCCATTGCCGCCGTGCGTATAGCCGGTGTGCGTCAGAAAACCCGTCAACGCCTTGTTCAGTTGCACGCGTTCGGGTGATTCGGGGCCATCGGCGGATACCGCACCCTTTGCGCCTTGCGCCGAGATCGCACCCGGTCCGTTCGTGAGCAGCAATCCGGTCAGCGTCCTGAAAGCGAACAGGTCGTCGGCGGACGGTTCGAGGCCGAGCAGCGCCGCGAACGCAATCTCCGTCAGCGAGCGCTCGCCGAGCAACGCCTCGGTGGAAACATCGCAGAAGCTGTCGGGACGATGGCGCGACGCGTCCGCCGAAGCGCCGATCAGCGTGCCGAACAGCTTCGTCCACCACGGCAGACTCTCCGCCGTCAGACGCGAGATGCGCTTGCGCATGAGCGGGCCCCAGGCGAGTGTCGTCGTGATCGCCGCGAGCACGGCGTCCGCGCGCGGATGGCCCGGGCCGCTGGCAATCCATCGCACGAATACGGAATTCACGCCACGGGCGGCGAGACCGGCGAGCATGGCTTCGGCCTTCGGATCCGGTTCCTCGCAGAACAGTGCCGCGCTGCCCTCGGTGTCGATCGCGTCGATGTCGAAATCGCGATCGAATGCGTCGACGAGTCTTGCTGCGGCGAACCGGTCGATCATCAGCTTGGCCGCCTCGCGCGCCGCGCGCTGGCGATTCGGCCCGACGATGGCGGCAGCAGCCGCGAGCACGGCATTGGGCGCATTGCCGGCCTCGCGCGCCGCCTGCGCCGCCGCCAGTTCGGGCGTGCCGTACAGGTTGACCGCCGCGCCGACCGCGACGTCGATCAGTTTCTCATCGTTCGCGCCGCCGAACTCGTGCAGCAGCGCGAGGCACACGTTCGCTTCGAAGGAATGCGTCGACGCGTCGAGCATCGATACGCCGTGCAGGCTGCTCACCTGAGTCTTCGCATCCATCTGCGAGGCGCCCGATGCGTCCTTCAACGGCTGCCGCGGCGGAATCGCGCCGATCTGGTCGTTCACCCGCGCGACTTGTTCGTCATAGGGCGCGACGGCTTTCACGACCGCAAGCGCGAGATCGTCGGGCAAATCGAGCCCCTGATCGGAGCCGAACCACGGCTTGAGCGCGAGGCTGCCTTCGGGCTCGAAGTCGGGCATCGTCGCGTTCGCCCGCATCACCGCCGTGAGCGCGGCGGGAATATGCGCGATGTTCGTCACCACCGCACCCTTCGCCGAGCAGCATGGATCGCCGGGCGTGAAAAGCCTTTCGACGCCGAATTTATCCTTGAACCAGCGTTCCTTCGCGAGCGCATCGTCGGCGCCGCCCGCCATCGCGCCAGCATGTCCCACCGCGCGCGTCAGACGGCTTTTCCAGCGGCCCACCACGCACGCGACCACGGGCTTCGTGAAGTCCGCGTCGGCTTCGTAATAGCCGCCGGGCTCGCAGTACAGCACGGCAGCCTTGCTGCGCGCATCGTTTGCGAGCGCGAAGGCGAATTCCGGTGCGGCATAGTGGATGTAGACATCCTTCCCGCTGGAAATGACCGTCGAGGTGCCCCAGCCGCTCATGCGCAGGTATTGCGCAATCGTTGTGCTGAAGCCGCCGGAATTCGAGAAGATCGCGATCGATCCCTGGCGCAAGGTCGCGCCCGGATCGTCGCCGCCGAGCGCGCCGCCGATGCGTACGCGTTGCCACGAGTCCGCGACGCCCAGCCCGTTCGCGCCGAAGATGTCGATGCCCGCCTGCTGACCCATCGCGCGAATCTCACGCGCATCGTGCACGGCGATCTTCTCCGTGATGATGAATATCTTGCGCAGATCCGGATTCACGCGGATCAGTTCGGCCACGCCGTCGCGCGCGGCCGAAGGCGGCAGATAGACGACGCCGCAGTTGAACCGATGTCCGGCTTCCAGCCCTTCTCGCACGTTGTTGAAGACCGGAATGTCGCCCGCGGGCGTCGCAAGCATCTGTCCGCCTTTGCCGGGCGCCGTGCCGAAGACGACATTCGCGCCCGAGAAAGCGTGGCTCACCGGCGTCACGTCCGATGATTCGCCGCCCAGGATGTTGAGCACGCAGACGCGGTCTTCGCGCGTCGCGATATCCGCCAGCGACTGTATGCCGACGAAGTATTTGAAACGACTATTGCCTTGCTTGTGCATGTCCGATCTCCTCAAGCCGATGCCGTGTACGATTGCGCGTCGCGCGCGCCGATGCGCGCCGCAACTTGCGCGCGTCCGCCCGATTGCATCCATGTATCGGCACGGCGCGCGTACTGGATCACCTCGCTGATGTCGGAGTCGAAACCGAAAAGGCGATACGGCAGGCCGAGCGAATCGCAGGTGTCGCGCAGCGCGGACATGCCGCGCACGAGGTTCGGGCCGCCGCGTCCGAGCACGACATAGAGCGGCGTCGGTCCGTGCTCGCTGAAGTGCTCGCGCAGCGCATCGGCCATCGCGCGCAGGGTTTCGAAGATGTCGGTGTTGTTGGACTTGCCCCCGATGATGAACAGCACATTCGACTGCTTCAGCCAGTGCCGGAAGCAGATGCGCGCCACTTCCTTCATCTTTTCGTAGGGCGGATTGCCGCCGAAGTCCGACGAGATGATGGCCGCATCGCCGAGCATTTCCGTGACGAGCGAGTTCGCGCCGCCGCCGAAGGTGGGCGCGAGGATCGTGCCCTTGTCGTTGATCACGTAGACATCGCTTTGACCCTGGTGGGTGCGCAACTGGTTGATCTCCTGTTCGAAATCCGAGTAGTCGGCGGCGAACAGATGCGGGGGCAGGCCGAGCCGCGAGAAGCGCGGATCGTCGCGATCGAATCCGCACTTGAAGTCGCACGCGACGGGCGTGAGACGTCCCTTCTTGTCCTCGCGCATGCGGATCGGGTTGAGTTCGAGCGTCGTCATCCCGAAGTCGTGGAACAACTCCCAGAGCTTCGGCAACTGCTGCACGAGCGGCGAGATGATTTCGCGCGGCGCGCCGATCTCGCTCAGCGCATTCGCCACGACGAACGCCTTCAATCCGGTCAGGGCATCGAACGGCACCATCGCGACGTGCTTCGGATCGACTTCCTCGATGTCCATGCCGCCCATGTGCGAAAGCGTCATCGTCGGCGCGCGGAAACGCGTGGAATCGGTGATCGAAAAGTAGACCTCGTGCTTGGCCGGCACGCCCGCTTCGAACGTCACGCCGTTCGCCTTGGCTTTCACATGGCCTACGGCGTGTTCGGCGAAGTACAGTCGTTCCTTTTCGGCGAGCGCCGTCTTGAGATCCGTGGCGCGGCCGAGCAAGCCCGCTTTGCCCTTCTTGCCCACACCGCCCTTGAACACCGGCTTGATGAATATCTGCCCGTGACGGTCGATGAGCGACTTGATCTCTTCTTCGCTGGCGCCCGGGCCCAGCACTTCGCTGGACGGAAAGCCGACGAATTGCAGCAGGCGCGAGCCGTGCAACATTCCGGTGATCTGCATGTGACGTGTCTCCTGATTTGAGCAATGACGAATGAAGCGGATACTGGAAGTGCATCGACTCGCTGCGGCAGGCGCGAGATGCACCGCTGCCGGTAGACGCGCTCGAAAAGCGGCGGCAGGATTCAAGTAGCGAGGTGAGTTACGCGAGATAGGCGTCGATGACTCTTGACGGCAGCCCTGAACGGGCGTGCACCGGGATGCAGCGAAACGCTGTGCTGCGCTTCGTGCCTGTCTCCGACGCGTTCTCTTTTATGAACGTCTTGAGACCAGATACTTGCGCAAGAAGGCTGAAACAAGAAGTGCAATTTTTCGAAGCATTGATGTTCAAACGTTATCAATGCCGAAAAAGGCGGCGACTGGACGACGCGTTGCACGCCGGTAACGCCGCCTGATTTTGGCGCTCGGAGGAGAACGCCCCTCGTGACTGACGGCCGCGATGAAACGATCCGTCAGAACGTCCCGGGAAAAGCGCCCCCATCCATCAGGATGTTTTGACCGGTCAGGTAGCCCGCGTGTCCGCTGCACAGGAAAGCGCACATCGCGCCGAACTCCTGCGCCGTGCCGAATCTCCCTACCGGTATTGCCTGACGTTTCGCTTCGAGCACAGCGTCATATGCCTTGCCCTGCGCGGTAGCGGCCGCTTGGGTGGACTGCTTCAGGCGGTCGGTATCGAACAAGCCCGGCAGCAGATTGTTGATGGTCACGTTATGCTCCGCGATCCGTTTCTGCCGGGCCAGACCCGCGACGAAGCCGGTCAGGCCGGAACGCGCGCCGTTGGACAGCCCGAGCACATCGATGGGCGCCTTCACCGCACCCGACGTGATGTTGACGATCCGGCCGAAGCCTCGCTCGGCCATTGCATCGACGGTGGCGCGCATCAGTTCGATGGCCGTCAGCATGTTCGCATCGAGCGCCGCGATCCAGTCGTCTCGGGTCCAGTCGCGAAAATCGCCCGGCGGCGGGCCGCCCGCATTGTTGATCAGGATGTCGATGCGAGGCGCCGCGCTCAGTGCCCGCTCCCGACCGGCGCTCGTCGTGATATCGCCCGCCACGGCGATCACCTGAACGCGGGGATTCAGTTGCCGAAGCCCGGCTGCCGTCGATTCGAGCGCGTCCTCGCCGCGCGCCGTCACCACGACGTTGACGCCTTCAGCGACCAGCGCTTCGGCGCAGCCCTTCCCCAGCCCCTTGCTCGCGGCGCAAACGAGCGCCCATTTACCCTCGATTTGCAGATCCATTGCGCGTCCAACCTCCAATCAAATGACAGATTCTTCTCGTTGAGTCATGGCCCCGGCCGTGCGCGCGCGGAAAGCCTGTGCAACACGCGGCTCGTGAAAGTTGTGCGGCCCGATCTCCTCGATCGACCGGACGCCGGTCAGCGCCATCGTCACGTCGAGTTCGTTCCGCACAATCTCGAGCATGCGCGCGACGCCGGGTTCGCCCATCGCGCCGAGGGCATACATGAAGGCTCGGCCAACCATCGTGCCCTTCGCGCCCAGCGCGAGCGCCTTCATCACATCCTGGCCGGTGCGGATGCCGCCATCGACCCACACTTCAGTGGCGTCGCCCACGGCATCCACCACGGCGGGCAAGGCCTCGACCGTCGACGGCGCGCCGTCGAGCTGCCGTCCGCCATGATTGCTGACGACGATGGCATCGGCGCCCAGCGAAGCCGCCATGCGCGCATCCTCGGCGCACATGATGCCCTTGAGCACCAGCTTGCCGGGCCAGAGACTGCGGATATGCGCGATGTCGTTCCAGTCGAGGCTCGGATCGAATTGCGATGCGACCCACTTGCTGATCGCGATCACATCGTCACCGCCCTTGATGAAGCCAGCGAGATTGCCGAAGTTGCGTCTGCCCGAAGCGGCGCGCATCACCCAGCCCGGCTTGCGCAGAAAATCAAGCAGGTTCGCCGCCGTCAGGCGAGGCGGCACGGTCATGCCGTTCTTGAGATCCTTGTGACGCTGCCCGTTGATCTGCAGATCGAGCGTGACCACCAGCGCCGAACAACCGGCGGCCTTCGCGCGCTCGATCAACGACTGGTTGAAGCCACGGTCGCGCATGACGTAGAGCTGAAACCAGAACGGCGCCTTCGTATGAGCCGCAACGTCCTCGATCGAACAGATGCTCACGGTCGAGAGCGTGAACGGCACGCCGAAGCGCTCGGCCGCGCGCGCACCCAGGATCTCGCCGTTGGCCCATTGCATGCCCGTCAGTCCGGTCGGTGCGATGGCCACGGGCATTGCGACCCGCTGTCCGAGCATCGTGCTTGCGGTGCTGCGCCCTTCCACGTTCACGCCCACGCGTTGCTTGAGCGTCAGCCGGGCGAACGCGCGACCGTTCTCGCGATAAGTCGATTCGGTGTACGAGCCACTATCGACGTAATCGTAGAACGCCTTGGGCACCCGCTTTTTCGCCATGAGGCGAAGGTCTTCGACACACGTTACTGTTTGCATTGAAGCTCGAACTCCGACAGAAGATCTTTTCAAACGACACGCAACGCCGGCATGGCGAGCGAATCAGGAAAGCGCGCCGACGGCCGTTTCCCCGACGTCTTCGGATACCGCGACTGGCCGGTGCACGAGCAGCAGATACGCCACCGCCGAGAGCAGCGCGATGACCGCGCTCACGATCAGCGAGGCGACGAACGAATGCGTCCGGTCCACGACGATGCCGGTGACGATCGGCGCGGCCGAGCCGGCCAGGAAGCCGCCGAAGTTCTGGATGCCGCCGAGCGAGGCCACCGCCTGACGCGGCGCGGCGATCGAGATCAGCGACCACGCGCCGCCCGATGCCAGATTGATGAAAAACATGGCGCCCGAGATGTAGATCACGGCGAGCGTGGTGGACGGCGTCAGCGCCGCCGGAACGGTGAACGCCGCCGCGCCCACGAGACCGATGCAGATCGGCCACTTGCGGCTCGTGATCGCCTGCAGGCCTCTGCGGTACAGGCGGTCTGCCGTGAAGCCGCTGCTCAGCATGCCGAGCGTGCCGAAGACATAGGGAATCGAGACGACCCAGCCCGCCTTCGCGATGCTCAGGCCGCGTTCGTGTTCGAGATACGCCGGCAGCCATGTGAGGTAGAGCCACACGGTATAGATGACGCCCATGAAGCCGAAGAAGATGCCCCACGTCGTCTTCTGCCGGAACAGGCTGCGCCATTGCGCGCCGCTGAGCGGCTTGCTGTTTTCGTCTTCCTGCGAGTCCTGGTTCAGATAGGCGGTCTCCTCCGCCGCGAGCTTCACTTCGTCGCGATTGCGATAGGCGACATACCAGCCGATCGCCACGATGACGCCGAACACGCCCGTCGCGAAGAACATGTTGCGCCAGCCGAGCGCGAGCATCATGGCGGTGAGGATCGGCGGCGCGATCGCCGGGCCCACGGTCGTCGACGCGACGAAGATGCCGGTCGGCGTGCCGCGGTCGCGCACCGCGAACCACTCGCCGATGACCTTCGCGCCGGCCGGAAACTGCGGCGCCTCGCCGATGCCGAGACACACGCGCGCCAGGAAGAACTGCTGGATATTGCCGACGAGCCCGCAGCAGGCCTGCGCGACCGACCACAGGATCATGCCCCAGCCCAGCATCACGCGCGCGCCGAAACGGTCGAGCATCGCGCCGACCGGTAGTTGCGCGAACGCATAGGCGAGCGAGAAGGCCGACAGCAGCAGGCCCATCTGCGACGCGCTCAGGCCCATCTCGCCGCGAATCACGCTATTCGCAATGGAGAGCGCGCTGCGATCCAGATAGTTGATGCTGCCGGCGAGGGTCAGAAAGAAGATCGAAATGCGCTGGATCCGTACGATCCGTTTGCTCTTGTTCATGCGGTGTCTCCGTCCGTGTCATGCGCGGACGCCTCGTTGGCCGGGCGTCCGTCTCTTCGTCAATACGACGCTTCCAGCAAGCCGAGGTAATCCGCTTCCGATGCTTCGCGCGGATTGGTCTTGTGACTGTGATCCTTGAGCGCGCCCGACACGATGCGCGGAAACATCTCGCGCGTGACGCCCAGCGCCCGAAGGCCGGTCGGCAAGCCGAGGCGTGCCGTCATGTCGCGCAGCGCCGACGAAATCTCCGTGTCCTGACGCAACTGCATGGCGCTCGCCATGCGCTCCATCTTTTCTTCGTCGCGCATGGACGGAGCGCTTCGGTTGAACTCCACGACCGCCGGCAGAAAGATGGCGTTGAGCGTGCCGTGATGCAGTCGCGGGTCGATTCCGCCGAGCGAATGGCTCAGGCTATGGACGCAGCCCAGTCCCTTCTGGAAAGCGAGTGCGCCTTCCATCGAAGCCATCATCATGTTTTCCCGCGCGGTTTGGTCGGTCGGCTCTTTCGTGGCCCGTTCGATATGCGCCCAGGCGCGGCGCAAGCCGTCCAGCGCGATGCCGTCGGCCGGCGGATTGCGCATCGGCGACATGAAGGTTTCCAGACAGTGCGCGATCGCATCCATGCCGGTGGCGGCGGTGAGTTGCGGCGGCAGGCCGACCGTCAGGCCGGGATCGCAGATCGCGACCTTCGGCACGACATGCGGCGAGATCACGCCCACCTTGCGGCCGTCGTCCAGGATCAGGATGGCGCCGCGTCCGACTTCGCTGCCGGTGCCCGCCGTGGTCGGCACCGCGATCACCGGCGCGGTTTTCGCGGTGATCCGGCTCGCGCCGCCCTCGATGACGGCGAAGCTCTGGAGCGGGCCTTCGTGCGTCGCGCAGACGGCCACGCCCTTTGCAAGATCGATCGACGAGCCGCCGCCCACTGCGATGATGCCGTCGCATTCCGCTTGCCTGTACAGCGCGACCGCTTCGCGCACCGCGGCTTCGTTGGGATTCGGCGGGGTGGCGTCGTAGATCATTTCGCCGTCGGCGCGCTCCAGCACCTTCAGCACCGTGTCGAGAATGCCCGCGGCACGAATGCCCCGGTCCGTGACGATCAACGGCCGCCGGATCGAAAGGCGTTCGCATTCGCTCTTCAGCAGGTTCACCGCGCCGAAGTCGAACTGGATCTGCGTAACGTAGTTGATGAGAGACATGATGATGACCTTCCGTTATAGTTTCCGATACTCGACGCGCTGTCGGTTTGCGCTGCCCATCTTCCGGAAATGATCGAGGCGCGCTGTTTTCATGCGTTCTTTCGGCGAAGTATAGAGAGCGGCGCATCGGAGCAAAATTGAGAAGTTCTCATGCTGATATAACTCTCTCTCAAGTCTCATGACACCCAACGTGAATTCGATCGCCTCGCGCCTCCACGTCAGGCAACTCAGGTTGCTTGTTGCGCTGGGCGATCATGGTTCGCTTCTGAAAGCGGCCAATCAAGTCGGCTTGACGCAACCGGGCGCGAGCAAGGCGCTTCAGGAAATCGAAACCACCTTTGGTACAGCGCTGTTCACGCGCACGCGGCGCGGGCTCGAAGCGAATGACGCGGGCCATTGCGCGATCCGGTATGCGCGGCTGATCTACACCGATCTGTCGCACATGCGGGAAGAGATCGCGGGCATCCTGCGGGGACATGGCGGACGTGTCGCGGTCGGCGTCATCATGGGCGCCGTGCCTTTGCTGACCCGGGCCGTGTCCGCGCTGATCGCGCGGCAGCCTGAAATGTCTGTCGAGATCATCGAGGACGCCAGCGAGACGCTGTTGAGTCTCATCGATGCGGGACGGCTGGACCTGGCTATCTGCCGGACCTCGGTCAGCCAGCATCCGGAGATGTACGAGAGCATCAAGCTGCAGGATGAAACGCTCGCGGTCGTGGCGAACGTGCAGCATCCGTTACGCAAGGCGAAGAAAGTGACGCTCAAGGATCTGGCCGCGTACCGTTGGGTGGTCTATCGCGCGAACATGCCCATGCGCGTGCTGCTGGAGCGCGAATTTCAGCAAGCCGCGATTCGCTTTCCGTCGAGCCTGCTGGAGACGACGTCGGCCTTCGCGACGCTGAGCCTGCTTCAGGACAATCCTTCGTTCGTGGCGCTGGTGTCCATTGACGTGGCTCAGTTCTTCGTCAGGCACGAAGCCACGCGCATTTTGCCGCTGTCGTTCACCTCGCGCAGCGAGCCGTATGAGCTCGTGACCACGCGAGGCGCGCCGCTGTCGCCCGGGGCGCGGCTGTTGCGAAACGAACTGGTGGCGGAGAAGGAGGTGTTGGGGGGTTAGAAGCGCTGCCGCGAAAGGATGCGGTGGAGTGCGGTTGCCGCGGCGGTTCGAGTTTCAGCGCTTTCTCCCTCTTCGAACCCACCTCGGCGCGTGATTGCCCGCGGGTATACGCCCATATGACCCACCCACGCTTCCCTTTACTGTATCGATACACTAAATCGATACAGTCGCGCCACGCCTGTCGTGTCGGGCTGCCTATTTCCGCCCGCGCCCAGAGCGGCATCCAGGAGACAACACCATGCAATTCGGTTCAGGCATTTCCCGCCGACGGTTCCTTCAGACGGCCTCGGCGGCAACGCTCGCGGCGGCGGGCGCGGGCTTTCCCGCGATCGTGCGCGCGCAGCCCGCGGCCACGTTGCGGCTGTCGTCATCGATGCCGCCGAACGAAAACGCCGCCCACTACGTCTGGTATCAGAACCTCGCCGCGAACCTGAAGGCGAGCGTCGGCGATCAGATTCGCATCGACTATTTCCCGAACAACCAACTCGGCAAGGAAAGCGACGTCGTCCAGCAGGTGAAAGTCGGCGCGGTCGACATGATGGTGACGGGCTCGTCGATCTGGGCAACCGCGCTGCCCGAGCTCGGCATGCTCGATCTCGGCTATGTGTTCGACAACTTCGATCACGTCGGCCGCGCGATGGACGGTACCGTCGGCAAATCGTTCGATACGCTGCTGCAACAGCGCGCGGGTTGCTCGGTGCTCACGTGGGGCTATTCCTTCGGCGCGCGCAACGTGTTCACCAAGAAGCCCACGCAGTCGCTCGCCGATATCAAAGGCGTGAAGCTGCGCGTGCTGCCCACACCCGCCTTCATGGAAACCTTCAAGCTGATGGGCGCGGTGCCCACGCCGATTCCCATCGGCGAGCTGTATATGGCCGCGCAGACCGGTGTCGTCGATGGCTTCGAACACGATTGCGCAACGGTCCTCGCAAGCAAGTACGACGAAGTCGTGAAGTCGTGCTGGCAGACGCAGCACGTGTTCAGCCCGCTCGTCGTCGTGACGGGCCGCCGCGCGCTCGCGAAGATTCCGGAAAACCTGCGTCCCGCGTTTCAGAAAGCGGCGCAGGACGCGACCGGGAAGCAGCGCGCCGCCGCCATTCAGACCGCCGCCGCCGCCGAGCAGGAACTGAAGAAGAAAGGCATGACCTTCTACCCGATGTCGAAGGCCGATCGCGACACTGCACGCGCTGAAATGCAGTCGCAGCTGTATGCGAGTTTCGCGAAGCAGTATCCGGCGACCGCGCCGCTGTTCACCGCCATCGCCGCCGCGCGCGCTTGAGCGCAGCCAACGACGCCAAAGAGGCCGACACCATGACCACCTTCTCCGCGACGCCCGGACCCGAGGCGCAACTCGCCGCGCCCGGCTTCGGCCATGAGACCGTGCTCGCGCGCGGCCTCGCGCGCCTCATGCACTGGATCGAATACTTCTGCGCGGCCGTGCTCGCGGCCGATGTGATCGTGGTGTTCCTTTCGGTGATCTACCGCTATTTCTTGCACGATCCGTTCGACTGGGCCGAGGAAGTCGCCGGCGCGCTGATGATCGTGCTCGTGTTCTTCGGCGCGGCCACCGTGCTCGGACGCAGCCAGCACGTCGGCGTCGACCTGTTTCGCGGCATGTTGCCGAGGCGCTGGCAACCCGCGCTCGTGCACATCGGACATTGGGTGATCGCGGGCGTCGCGGGCAATCTGTGCGTGTCGTCGTGTCTGCTGCTCGTCGATTCCTACGGCCAGATGACGCCGAGCGGCCTGCCCGCGTGGATCAACGTCTATCCGCTCGTGATCGGCAGCGTCTTCATGACGGTCTTCGCGCTCGCCAACGCGCTGAACGGCGCGCGCAAGACCGTGCTCGGCACCCTCGCCGGCTGCGTGCTGCTCGCGGCAGCCGTGTTCGCGTGGAACGCATTCGTGCCCGCCCACGCGCTCAAGCCCGGCTTTCTGCTGATGGCCGGTTTCATCGGCGGGCTCGTGCTCGGCGTGCCGATCGGCTTCGTGCTCGCGTTCTCGGCCCTGCTCTACTTCCTCGCCGAACCGACCCTGCCGATGCTCGTCTACTCGCAGCAAGTGATGGCCGGCACCGACCACTTCGTGCTGCTCGCGATTCCGTTCTTCGTGCTGGCGGGCTTGCTGATGGAAACCAACGGCATGTCGTCGCGCCTGATCGAATTGCTGCTGCGCATCTTCGGGCGCGTGCGCGGCGGACTCGGCCTCATCACGATCATGGCGACGGCGTTCTTCTCGGGCGTATCCGGCTCCAAGCTCGCGGATATCGCGGCGGTCGGCGGCGTCGTCATGCCTGCCGTGCGCCAGAGCAAGGAAGATCCGAACGAAGCGGCGGCGCTTCTCGCGTGCAGCGCCGTGATGGCGGAGACCATTCCCCCATGCGTGAACATGATCATCATGGGCTTTGTCGCCAACATTTCGATCGCGGGGCTGTTTCTCGCGGGCGTCGTTCCGGCGGCGGTGTTGGCGGTGGCGCTCGCGATCGTCGCGGTGATCTGCGGCCGGCGCATCAATCTCGCCGATGCGCTCACGAACCCGCGCAAGTGGCTGCCGCTCGCCGGCGGCGCGCTGGTCGCGCTCGTCATGATCACGATGATCGGCAAAGGCGTGACCTCGGGCATCGCGACATCGACGGAAGTGTCGGCTTTCGCCGTCGTGTATGCGTTGATCGTCGGCTGGATCGCGTTTCGCGAGCTCACGCCGAAGTCGGTGGCGCGCGTGTTCGTGCGCTCCGCGTCGATGGCGAGCAGCATTCTGTTCATCGTGGCGGCGGCTTCGAGCGTGTCTTTCGCGCTGACCATCGAACAGATTCCCGCGCTCGTGTCCGATTCGATGATCGCCTTCGCGCATCAATACGGCCCGACGATGTTCCTGCTGCTGTCCGTGCTCATCATGATCGTGTTCGGCGCGGTGCTGGAAGGCGCGCCCGCGCTCATCATCTTCGGGCCGCTGCTCACGCCGATCGCGACGCAGCTCGGCATCAACCCGCTGCACTTCGGCACGGTGATCGTCGTCGCAATGGGCCTCGGTCTCTTCTCGCCGCCGGTCGGGCTCGGGCTCTTCGCGACCTGCGCCATCACCGGCACGGAAATGAAAGCCGTCGCGCGTCCTATGCTCAAATATCTGCTGGTGCTGTTCATCGCACTGGTTGCGCTGATTCTGGTGCCGTCGTTTTCGTTGTGGTTGCCGACCCGGCTCGGCCTGTAGCCGGCAGATGTCAAACCTTATGAGCACCATTCAGGATGTCGCCCGCGAGGCCGGTGTGTCCGTAAGCACGGTATCCAACGTGCTGAACGGCCGCACCGACCAGATGCGCCAGGAAACGCTCGCACGCGTGCAGGCCGCGATGAACGCGCTGCAATACCGTCCGAGCACGCTTGCGCGTCAGTTGAAGACAGGGCAGACGCCGATCATCGGACTGCTGGTGCCATCGATCGCCAATCCGATGTACGGCTATATCGCGCGCGAAGTGGAAACGTATGCGCAGGAGCGCTACGGCTATCGCGTGATGATCGGCAACACGTATCGCGATCCGGCGAAGGAAGCGTCGTTCTTCGAGGACTTGCTCTCGCAAGGCGTGCGGCGCGTGATCGTGATCTCGTCGCTCGCGAACGAGCGGCATCTGGAAACCGCCGTCGAGCGCGGCATGGTCGTCGTGAGCTACGACCGGCGCGCGACCGAAGGCGAAGCGACGCGCGTCGAGCACGTCACGCCCGACAACTTCGAAGCGGCGCGCATCGCGACGCGGCATCTCATCGAACATGGCCATAAGCGGCTCGCCTTCGCCACGCTGACCGGCGTGACGATGAGCCGGCGCGACAAGATCAACGGCTTTCTTTCCGCCGCAAACGATGCAGGTCTCGCGCAGACGGCGCGCGTGCTCGATAGCGGCCCGGTGAACGAATACGGCGATTCGATGATCGCCGAAAACGGCCGCGCGCTCGCGCGTCTGCTCGCGCAGGACGATGCGCGCCCGACCGGCATCGTCGCCGTCAACGATCTGATGGCGCTCGGCCTGATGGCGGGTTTGCGCGAGTGCGGCTTGCGCGTGCCGGAAGACGTGTCGATCGTCGGCATGGACGGACATTTTCTGGCGGCGATCTCGAATCCCGCGCTCACGACCGTGCAGCTTCCCGTGCCCGCCATGGCCGCCGCGATGGTCGAGCGCGCGATGCGTCCACACGACGAACCCATGCCGGCATCGGAGCAGGCGCTGTTCACGGATATCACGCTGGTGGAGCGCGAGTCGGTCGCCGCGCCCGCGAAACGAATCAGGACGAGGACATGAACAAGGTATTCGTGAGTCATCCCCGGCACATGCTGGATCATTACTTCGGCGCACGCGCTTCGGCTGCGCTCGCGGCGTTCGCGGACGTCGCGTACAACACTGAAGATCGCGAGCTGACGACCGCCGAACTCGCCGATGCCGCGCGCGATGCCGATGTCATCATCGCGTACCGGCAAACGCCCGCGCCGCGCGCCTTGTTCGAGGCGCTGCCGAAGCTCGCCGCGTTCGTGCGCTGCGCGGTGGATATTCGCACCGTCGATGTCGATGCCGCCAGCGAGCTCGGCGTGCTCGTCACGCAGGCGAGCGCGGGCTTCGTGCCGTCCGTGTCGGAGTGGGTGATCGGCGCCATGCTCGATCTCGCGCGCGGCACGACCGCGTATGCGGAGGCTTATCATCGCCACGAAGCGCCCGCGCCGATGATGGGCCGCGAGTTGCGCGGCAGCACGTTCGGTGTGATCGGCTATGGACAGATTTCGCGCTATCTTTGCGATCTGGCGCTGGCATTCGGCATGCGCGTCGTCGTGTCCGATCCTTACGCGACGATCGACGATACGCGGCTTCATCAAACCGGCTTCGATGACTTGCTCGCGCAGTCGGACTTCGTCGTGTGCCTCGCGCCGGCCAATGCGCAGACGGCGAATCTGATGAACGCGCGCGCCTTCGCCGCGATGAAGCGCGGCGCGTACTTCATCAACGCCGCGCGCGGTGAACTCGTCGATGATGACGCGCTGCTCGATGCGCTCGAGCGCGGCCATCTCGCGGGATGCGCGCTCGATGTCGGACGCGCGGCCGATCAGATGCCCGCGCCGGTGCTCGCGGCGCATCCGCGCGTGATCGCGGCGCCGCATGTCGGCGGGCTGACGCCGGGCGCGATCGAGCATCAATCGATGGAAACGGTCGCACAAACGCAAGCGCTGTTCGAAGGCCGCGTGCCCGCGGGCGCGGTGAACGCGGCGCAAGCGTTCCGTCTCGCCGGTTTCGATGTGCAGGAGCACGCGCGATGAAACTCGAAGGCGCTTGCGACTGCCACATTCACGTCTACGAAGCAGGCTATCCGCTCGCCAAGACCGCGACGTTCGCGCCGCCGCCCGCGCCCGCATCGGCGTATCGGGACGTGCAGCGCACGCTGGGCTTTTCGCGCGCGATCGTCGTGCAGCCGACCGGGTATGGCTTCGACAATCGCTGCACGCTCGCGGCCATCGCGCAACTGGGCGACGGCGCGCGCGGCATCGCGGTGGTCCCGCCGGATATCGGCGATGACGAACTGCAGCGTCTGCACGATGCGGGCATTCGCGGCGTGCGCTTCATGATGCTGCCGGGCGGCGTGCTGCCGTGGGACGCACTCGCGGACATCTCGGCGCGCATTGCACCGCTCGGCTGGAACATCAACCTTCAGCTCGACGGCCACACGCTGCCGCAGCACGAAGCGATGCTCGCGCGTTTGCCGTCGAATCTCGTCATCGATCATCTCGGCAAGTTCCTTGCGCCGGTCACATCGCAAAGCGATGGATTCGCGTCGCTGTGCCGCCTGCTCGACGGGCCGCGTTGCTGGATCAAGCTGTCCGCGCCGTATGAAAGCTCGCGCACCGGCGCGCCCGATTTCGACGACGTGTCCTGGCTCGTGCGCGCGATATCGGCGCGTTTTCCCGAGCGCGGCGTGTGGGCGTCGAACTGGCCGCATCCGAACGTCAAGCCCGTTCCGGACGACGCGCGCATGCTCGACTGGACGATGCGGCTCGTGGAAAGCGACGCGGTTCGCCGCAAGATACTCGTCGATAATCCCGCTGAGTTGTATCGGTTCTAGCGACCGCTATGCGACCCCGCTGACGTAACTGATCTCGCGTTTCTCGGACGTCAGCACGCGAATGGGCGTGCCCGCGATCCATGCGCGAATGTTTTCGACAGACTCGCCGTAGTAGATGCGATAAGAGTCATCGGTGACATAACCGATGTGCGATGTCGCGATCACGTTATCCATCGATCGGAACGGATGATCGGCGGGCAACGGCTCCTGATCGAAAACATCGAGCGCGGCGGCCGCGATTCGTTTCGCGGTCAACGCATCGATCAGCGCGCGTTCGTTGACGATCGGTCCGCGTGCCGTGTTCACGAGCAGCGCGTGCGATTGCATCGTCGCGAGCTCCTTCTCGCCGATGAGATCGCGCGTGCGCTCCGATAGCCGCACATGAATCGAAACGATATCGCTCGATGCGAGCAATTCTTCCTTCGACACGTAGCGCGCGCCGAATTTCGCGGCGGACTCCTGCGTCATGTTCTGACTCCATGCGATGGCGTGCATCCCGAAAGCCTGCGCGACTCGCGCGGTCGCGCCGCCGGTATAGCCGAGTCCTATCAGTCCGATGGTCTTGCCGTGCAGATCGCCGCCCACCGACACCTGCCAGCCTCCCCTTCTGAACGATGCCACTTCGCTCGGGATGTGCCGCGTCGCGGCGAGAATGAGCGCCCATGCAAGCTCGGCGGCGGCCGTCGGCGACGATGCCGTGCCGCATACGGCAATGCCGAGTTCATCGGCGGCTTCGATATCGATGGCTGCATTCCACGGCCCCGTGCTTGCCAGCAATTTCAGATTCGGCAATCGCGAAAGCACGCTGCGCGTGAACCATGTGCGCTCGCGCATCACGCAAAGAATGTCGTAGGGTCGAAGACGTTCGACCAGTTCGTTCTCGTCGCGGATAGGGTCCGTGAAAACGGTAATGTCCGCGTGTTCGCGCAAGCTGTTCCACTCGCCGAAGCGAAGCGCGGTGTTCTGGAAGTCATCGAGAATGGCGATGTTATGCATAGGGTTCACTCTGTTCCTGCCGTCAGCGCGGCGCGCGCCTGCGTTTCGGTATGACGTTTGAAGCCGAGCAGCATCACGAGAATGCCCGCGACGAGTATCGCCGTCATCACGTAGAGGCCGCTGACGAGCGTTCCCGTCGCGGTCTTCAGCCATCCGATGACGAAGGGACTGCAAAAGCCGCTCAACAAGCCGATGCAATTGACGAACGCGATGCTCGTCGCCGCCGCCGGCGATCCGTTCAGATAATCCGCTGCGAGCGACCAGATCAGCACGTTGGTCGCGAAGATGCCGACGCAGGCCACCGTCAGCAACGCAACGGTCAACGCGGGCGAGTTGGTCGGATGCGAAACCATCAACAACGCGGCAGCGCCGATGAAACCCGAGATCGCCGCATGCCAACGGCGTTCGAGCATGCGATCCGAGCTTCGGCTTATCGTGACCATCCCGATCGCGCCCATTCCGTACGGTATGACGGAAAGCCATCCGAGCAGCGAAAGATTCGTAATGCCCGAGTCTTTCATGACGGTCGGAAGCCAGAACGTCACTGAATACGTGCCGCAAACGAAGGCAAAATCGATGAACGCGAGCATATAGACTTTCGGATCCGCGAGCGCCTCGGCGAGCTTCGCGTGACCGTGTTGCCCTGCCCTTCGCTTTCGTTCCATCTCGACATCGAAACCTTGGCGAAGCACGCCCTTCTCCGCTTCGGTGAGCCATTTCGCTTTGTCGATGTTGTCGTCCAGCAGCATCAGCGTGACGAGACCGAGCACGACCGCCGGCAATGCCTCGACGATATAAAGCCATTGCCATCCGGCGAGATGGGCGACGTTCGCGAGGCTCGTCATCGCCCAACCGGAGACCGGACCGCCGACAAGACCCGCGACCGGAAATCCGACCATGAAGCACGCGATGATGACACCGCGCCGTCTCTCCGGAAACCACGAGCTCAGATAGAAGATGACGCCGGGAAAGAAGCCCGCTTCGAACACGCCGAGCAGCAGACGCACGATATAAAACTGCGTGACGTTCGTGACGAACGCGGAGCATGCCCCGACGATGCCCCAGCAGATCATGATGCGCGCGATGGTCTTCTTCGCGCCCATGCGCCGGAGCAGCATCGCGCTCGGCACTTCGAGCAGACAGTACGAGAGAAAGAAGATGCCTGCGCCGAGGCCGTACACGCTGTCGCTGAAACCGAGCGCGTCCTGCATCTGCAACTTCGCAAAGCCGACATTGATGCGATCCAGAAACGCGACGACGTAGCACACGAAAAGCAAGGGCACGATGCGCAGCGTGACGCGCCAGTAGAGCGCCCGCTCATGCGCGAGTGCGGTGGAAGGAACTTGCGAAGAATCGGCTGACGCCGGATCGGATTCCACAACGGACGGGTTCACTCGCGCTCTCCATGATTGACGGCGTGGGCCACGATTCGAGCAATGGAGCCAGTCTAAGAAACATCGATAGACGCGGATAGTGAAAAGATCAGATCAGGTGAGACGCGCGGGTTATATCGGTGATAACCAGTAAGCAGCGGCGATAGTTGCATGCGTAACCGGTTGCGTGGCCGCGCTATCTCTGAGACGATTTGTGCATTCGTGCACATCGATCAGGAGACCGACTTGAAGAGCAGTCCACGGAACGACACGCAGTTCAACTTCGTCCTGATTCACGGCGCATGGCATGGCGGCTGGGTCTGGCGCTTCGTCGCGGATGAACTGATCGCGCGTGGTCATCGCGTCGTCGCGCCGACCATGACCGGACTCGGCGAGCGCCATCATCTGATTGAGTCGGTCACGTCGCTCGATGTGAACATCGAGGATATCGTCAACGTCATCGAGGCGGAGGAATTGAACGGCGTCGTGCTGGTCGGCCATAGTTATGGCGGACTCGTCGCGTCGGGCGTCGCCGATCGCATCGCGCACACGCTGCGCACCATCGTCTTCCTCGACAGCCTGCTCGCGCAAAGCGGCCAGTCCGCGTTCGATGTGCTGCCCGCAAGCGTCGTCGATGAGCGCATGGCATCGGTCGGCGCAAGCGGCCAGGCAATCGCGATGCCCGTCAACGGACTGAAAGGCACCGGCATTCCGGACGATCATCCGCTTGCCGAGTGGGTTCAACGGCGGCTCACGCCCCATCCGCTCGCGACCTACACCACGCCGCTTCAACTCCAATCGCCGCTCGGCAATGGCCTGCCCTGCACTTACGTGCACTGCGCGAATCCTTCATACGACACGCTCGCGCCGGTGCGCGAGCATGTCAAATCGCAATGCCCGGATTGGGGCTGGGAGCGCATCGACACCGGCCATGACGCGATGGTGCTCGCGCCCGGCCTGCTCGCCGATCTGCTGGAACGGCTCGCGGCGGCATCCTGAGCCGCTGACTGAAGTTACGCGGCGACGGCCTCGCGAGCGACGAAGGTCGCGGGTAGTCCCGCGCGGGCGATCGCGCCCGTGAACGGCTCGCCCGGCAACCATGCGGCGATCGTCTCGCGTATCGCCAGCAGCTTGTTTATCTCGATGCCCGTGCGCAAGCCCTGCGCTTCGAGCATGAACACCGTGTCCTCGGTATTGATGTTGCCCGTCGCGTTGGGCGCGAACGGACAGCCGCCGAGCCCGCCGAGCGATGCATCGAAAGCACGCACGCCTGCATCGAGCGCAGCCATGACATTGGCGAGGCCCAGCCCGCGCGTATCGTGGAAGTGACAGGCGACGGGCACCGCTCCCGCAAGCGACATGACCTGCCGCATCAGCGCGCGCACTTGCGCGGGATTCGCATAGCCGACCGTATCGGCGATGGTGATCTCCTGCGCGCCCGCATCGATGAGCGTCTCGACGAGTTCGAGCACCGTGCGTTCATCGACCTTGCCCGCGATCGTGCAGCCGAACGCGGTCGCCACGCCCGCGCCGAGCACGACATCGCGATTCAGTTCGTCACGCGCCGCCGCGATGCGCTCGAAGTCCGCGACCGATTCCGCCGTGCTGCGCCGCACGTTCTTCAGGTTGTGCTCGTTGCTCGCGGAGAGCACGTAATGCACCTTGTTCAGCCCCACATCGAATGCACGTTGCGCGCCTTTCAGATTCGGCACCAGTGCCGCTGCATGAAGACCGTCGATGGCAAGCGCGCCTGCCGCGACCTCGACCGCATCCGCGAATTGCGGCACGACTTTCGGCGGCACGAACGACGTCACTTCGATATCGACCACGCCCGCATCGACCATGCGCGCGCACCATTCGAGCTTTTGCCCGCTCGTGAGGATCGTTCGCACCATCTGCAAGCCATCGCGCAAGCCCACTTCGCGAATCTGCACGTCTCTTTCTTTCATGTCTGCTCCGGTTTCAGATGGTCGCGTCCGCGACGGCATCGCTGCCTTCATCCGTATGTCCTGCGCCGCTTGCGACCGCCGATGTCGACGGCGCAAGCACCACGGCTGCAATTGCGCCGAGCACCATCAGAAGCGCGATCGCGCCGAGTCCGCCCGCCATGCTGTTCGTCATCGTCTTGATCGAGCCGATGATCATCGGACTCACGAAGCCGCCGAGCAGGCCGACGCAGTTGATCACCGCGACGCCGCCCGCCGCGCCGCTGCCGCGAATGTAATCGGTCGAGATCGCCCAGATCAGCGGATTCGGCGCGAGGATGCCGGCGGTGGCCACCGACAACGCCGCGAGCGACAGCGCAAGGTTGCCCGTCGTGAACGCCGCGACGACGAGACCGGCCGCGCCGAACACCATCGCGATCGCGCAGTGCCAGCGCCGCTCCATCGTGCGATCCGAATGACGGTTCAGCGCGATGAGCGCGATCCAGCTCACGAAGTACGGGATCGCCGAATAGCAGCCGATCTGCAACGCGCCCGACACGCCCGCGCTCTTGATGAGCGTCGGCAGCCAGAAGCCGATCGCGAATACGCCGGCGATCTGCGTGAACCACACGAAGCCCATCACGTAGACGCGAAAGTCCTTCAGCGCGCGGCCGAACGTATGCTCCGCGTGCTTCGTCGAGACGCTCGAACTCTTGCGGATGTCGTCGAGCACGATCGCCTTTTCGTTCTCGGTGAGCCACTTCGCCTGTTGCGGGCCGTCATCGAGAAAGAAGAACGCGATCACGCCGAGCACGCTCGCGGGCAAGCCTTGCACGATGAACATCCACTGCCAGCCGTGCAGGCCGCCATAGCCGTCGAAGTAAGTCATCAGCGCGCCCGACAGCGGCCCGCCGAACAGGCCCGCGATGCCCGTCGCGCAAGTGAAGATGGCGATGACCTTCGCGCGCCGCTCGACCGGATACCAGCGCGTGAGATAGAAGATCACGCCGGGATAAAGCCCCGCTTCCGCGAGCCCGAGAAAGAAGCGCACGGTATAGAGATGCGATGGCAGCGTGACGAACGCCGTGCCCGCCGCGATCAAGCCCCACAGAATCATGATGCGCGAGAACGTGCGCTTCACGCCGATACGCGCGAGCAGCAGATTGCTCGGCACTTCCATCAGCACGTAGCCGAGAAAGAAGATGCCCGCGCCGATGCTGTAAGTGAGATCGCTGAAGCCCACGTCGTGCTTCATGTCGAGTTGCGCGATGCCGATGTTGATGCGATCGAGAAACGCAAACACATAGCACAGGAACAAAAAGGGGATGAGCCTGCGCGTGATCTTGCCGTAGGTCGCTTCGGCCTTGGGTCTGTCGAAGCTGCCGATGTCGGGTGTCATGTCTGTCTCCTCCGGTGAGTCCGGGTTTTGATCTAGCGGCCTTTGAATCGCGGCGCGCGCTTCTCGTTGTAAGCGCTGATGCCTTCGAGACGATCCTCGGTCGGAATCAGCCGGTTATACGCTTCGATTTCCAGATAGAGCCCGGTGCGCAGATCGCCCTGCATGCCGAGGTCGATCGCCTTCTTCGCCTGCGCGACCGAAAGCGGCGCGCTCGTGCAGATGTCGCGCGCGGCGTCGATGGCGTCGGCGAGCACGCGCCCCGGCTCGCACAGCCGGTTGACGACGCCCCACGCGAGCGCTTCCTGCGCCGTGAACTTGCCGCCGCGCAGAATCAGCTCTTTCGCGCGCCGCACGCCGATCGCGCGCGGCAGTTGCTGCGTGCCGCCGCCGCCCGGCATGATGCCGCGTTTCACTTCGGTGAAGCCGAACGTCGCGTGGCTGACGGCATAAGCGAAGTCGCACGCGAGCAGCAGTTCGAGTCCGCCCGCGACCGCCGCGCCGTTGGCCGCGCAGATGACCGGCACCGGGCAATACGTGAGCGCGCGGTTCATGCGCTCGAACAGATAGTGCTGCACGCCGAACTGCTCGTCGGTCATGCCTTCGCGCTGCTTGAGGTCCGCGCCGCCGCAGAACGCGCGTTCGCCCGCGCCCGTCAGGATCACGCAGCGATACAGCGCGGGGTTCGCTTCGAGCGCACCGAATACGCGGATGATCTCGTCGCCCATCGTCGTGCTGATCGCGTTCGAGACTTCCGGACGATTCAGCTTGACGATGAGAATCTGTTCGTCGATTTCTTCGAGCGTCAGCGTGTCGAGCGCGCCGACCAGTTGCGATGCAAGTTTCACGATGTCTCCAGTGTTTTCTTCGCCAGCAGATGATTGTGTTCGCCGAGTTTCGGCGTGACGCCGGTGCGCGCAGGCCGCACGCCGCCGAATGAAATCGGCACGCCGACGACCGTCGCCGCGCCGTCGTCGGTGATGCGCAGCAGATCGAGCGCCTTGGTCTGCTCGTGTTCGACGACCTGATCGATGGTCTGAATCGGTCCGCACGGAATGCCCGCCGTATCGAGCGCTTCCAGCCAGTGCGCGGTGCCCCGCTTGCGGAACTCGATATGCAGCAAGTCGATCAGCGCGACGCGATTGGTCACGCGCGCGCCGTTGGTGACGAAGCGCGCGTCGTCGGCGAGCGCGGCGATATCGAGCACGTCGCACAAGCGGCGGAACAGGCGGTCGTTGCCCGCGGCGACCATGATGGTGCCGTCCGCGCATTCGAAGGCCTGATGCGGCACGATCGCGGCCGTCCCCGATCCCCAGCGTCCCGGCAACACGCCCGACGCGAGATAGTCGGCGATCTGGATGCCCGCCCAACTGATCGCCGTCTCGTACAGCGACACGGACACGATCTCGCCCGCGCCCGTCGTCTGGCGCCGGAAGAGCGCGGCGAGCACGCCGATCGCGGCCCAGAGTCCGGTGCCCATGTCGTTCACCGAAACCGGAATGCGCGACAGCGGCTCGCCCGGCTGACCGAGAAAGCTCATCAGGCCCGAAAGCGCCTGCACGAGCGGATCGTAGCCGGGCTTGTCGCGCAGCGGCCCGGCCGTGCCGAACGCGCCGAGATTGCAATAGACGAGCGACGGCTTCATGCGCAGCATCGCCTCGCCGCCGAGACCGTATTTCTCCGTGCCGCCCGCCTTCAGGTTTTGCAGCACGACATCGGCGCGTTGCGAGATCAGCTCGCGCAACGCCTGTGCTTCGTCCGGATTCGACAGCGACATCGCGATGCTTTTTTTGCCGTGATTCACCGCATGAAACAACGCGGCCGCGCCATCGACGAAAGGCGGGCCCCAATCGCGCGCGTAGTCGCCGTGTTCCGCGCTTTCGATCTTGATGACGTCCGCGCCGAGCGACCCGAGGATCATGCCCGCATACGGCGCGGCGAGACTGTGGCCGATCTCGATCACGCACACGCCCGCGAGCGGCAAAGGCTGGTTCATGGCTTCGCTCGCGCTCATTCGGCGGTGACTTCGAGCGGTGCGTCGATGGTTTCGCGCGTGCGGCCGTAGACTTGCGCGGCGGCATCGGCGCTGATGTAGCCATCGGCGACATCGGCATCGACGCGCTTCTCATCGCGTTCGCGCGGATCGCCATAGCCGCCGCTGCCCGCGGGCTGCACGGTCACGCGATCGCCGCGATACACGACCGTCTGTCCGCCCTTCGCCGCGACCTCCTGCGTGCTGCCGTCCGCGCGTTCGACGACGCACAGAAAGCGCGTGCCGGCCTGCCCGCCGAAGTGACCTTCGGGGGCGGAACGTCCGCGTTCGCCGGACACGGTGAAGGTGGCTTCGTCGTATTCCACGCGATACACGCGCCGCGATGTCAGCCCGCCGCGCTGTCGGCCCGCGCCGCCGCTGTCGGTGACGAGCGACCATTCCTCGACCATCAGCGGCGAAGTCGCTTCGATCATTTCGATCGACTGACTGCCCGCGTTGCCCACGTAGACGCGCACGCCGCTCACGCCGTCCTTCTCCGCGCGCGCGCCCATGCCGCCCGCGTGGACGTCGTGCATGGTGACGAACTCCTGACCGGTTCGGGCGATGCGCGCGGCATCGGTATCGCGTCCGCTGAAAATGCCCGCGCACGACGCGCAGTTGCTTTGTCCGGTGATGCGCTCCGGCACCGCGGGCGCAAGCGCCTTGAGCAGCAGATCGATCACGCGCGGCGAGGTCTCCGTGTTGCCCGACACCACCGACGCCGGATAGCGGCAGTTCAGCACGCTGCCCTCGGGCGCGATGATCGTCACCGGCCGATAGCAGCCCTGGTTGGTCGGAATGCCCGGATCGGTCAGCGCTTTCACGGTGAACCAGGTGCTGTTGCACGTCACCGAAAGCGGACAGTTGATGCCGCCGCGCGCCTGCGGCCCGGTGCCGGTGTAATCGAACGTGATGTGATCGCCCGTCTTCGTGATCTTCACCTTGAGCAGCGGCCGCTCCTGTTTCCAGCCCGGCGCCTCGATCGGATCGAGATACTCCTGCGCTTCGTACACGCCGTCCGGAATGCGTGCGATCTCCGCGCGAATGAGCTTCTCCGAGTGATCGAGACTCTGGCTCATCACGTCGCGCAATGCATCGGCGCCATACTTCGCCACCAGTTCGCCGATGCGCCGGTCGCCGACGAACGTGCCCGCGTATTGCGCCTGAATGTCGAGCAGCAGTTCGTGCGCGTTGCGGCTGTTTCGCGTGAGCAGGTTGAGCATGTCCTGCACCGGCTCGTCGTTACGATACAGAAACACCGGCGGAATGCGGATGCCTTCGGCGAACACGTCCCACGTCGTGACGGTATAGCTGCCCGGCGACTGTCCGCCGATGTCGGTCCAGTGGCCGCGCGTCATCACGAAGGCGACGATCCTGCCGCCCGCGAAAACGGGCCGCGTGAACTGCACGTCCGGTTGATGATTGCCGCCGCCCACATAGGCGTCGTTGCTGACGATGACGTCGCCGGGACGCAGGTTCTCGCGCCCGACCGCTTCCACCGACACGCGCGTCGAGATGACGGCCGAGCCGAGCATCGTCGGGATGTCGTTGCCTTGCGCGACGAGCTGCATGTCGGCGTCGAAAATGGCCGCCGACGAATCGCCGCTCGCGTGCATGAGCGGGCTGCCGGCGGTGCGCATCATCGCGATCTTCATTTCACGGGCGATCGCGAAGAGACTGCTGCGGATGATTTCGTAAGTAACGATGTCCATGAATTCAGGCTGCCAGTTCGATGACGAGATTGAGATCGGGATCGACGCGCGCGACATGCGACGCCTTCAGCACCGCGCAACTGCTGTGTTCTTCGATGACCGCCGGCCCTTCGATCGTCGCGCCGACCGGAATCTGCGTGCGCGCGAACACCGGCAGCGTGCGCGCGTGGCCATCGAAATACACTTCGCGGGTGCGAACCGGCTGCGGCAGCGCGCCACCATCGGCGCTCGCGACCGAGCCGCGCCAGCCGGTCGTCGTCACGAGTTGCAGACGCACGTTGGCGACCACGACCGGCTTGTCCTTGCTGATGAAGTTCCATTGCCGCAGATGCGCGTCCTCGAAGGCTTGCGCGAGCGCCGCGCGGATGCCCACTGCGTCCGCCTGCACTTCGACCGTGATGACATCGGGCTGGCCGGCGTAGCGGCAATCGGCGAGACGCACGACCTTCACGCCCTGCGCTTCGACGCCGTGACGCTGAAGCTCTTCCATGCCAAGCGCTGCCAGTTCATCGAGCGCGGCGTTCAGAGTCGCGTCGTCGATCATCGCGAGATCGCTTTCCAGCGGACGCTGATAGTCGTATTGCTGATCCGCGACCGTCATGCCGAACGCGCTGAAAAGACCCGGCAGCGGCGGAATCACCACGCGCCGGATACCCATTTCGTGGGCGAGATCGACCGCGTGCACCGGCCCCGCGCCGCCGTAGCAGATGTACGAGAACTCGCGCGGGTCGTAGCCGCGCTCGACTGTCATGATGCGGATGGCCTGCGCCATCAACGCGTTCGCGACCGAGCGCACGACCTGCGCGGCTTCGGGCACGGAGACGCCGAGCGGCTGCGCGATGACTTCATCGACGACGCGCCATGCCGCCTGCGCATCGAGCTTGAATTCGCCGCCGAGGAAGCTGTCGGGATCGATATAGCCGAGAACCAGATTGCAGTCCGTGACGGTCGGGCGCGTGCCACCGCGCCCGTAGCACGCCGGTCCGGGATCGGCGCCCGCGCTCTCCGGTCCGATGCGCACGCCGCCGCCCGCGTCGATCCACACGATCGAGCCGCCGCCCGCGCCGACCGAATCGATGTCGATGCTGGGCGAGCGCACGGTGTACGTGTGCAGCAGGCTCTTGTTGCGCAGTTCGGGGCGCGAGTCGCGGATCAGCGAAACATCGAAGGTCGTGCCGCCCATGTCGCCGAGAATCGCGTTCTTCAGCTCGCTCTTCTCGCAGTTGCGGATCGCCGCCGAGACGCCGCCCGCCGGGCCGGATTCGAGCAGCACGATCGGCTTGTCGGCGACCATGGCCGGACTCGCGAGCCCGCCGTTCGACTGCATGAAAAGGAATTTTCCCGCGAAGCCATGCTGCGCCAGCGCGCTGATGAGCCGGCCGATGTAGCGCCCGCAGACCGGACCGAGCATCGCGTTGATGACCGTCGAGCTCGCGCGCTCGTATTCCATCGATTCGGGATTCACTTCGTGCGATGCACACACGAAGCGCTCCGGCAGCAGACGGCGCAGCGTTTCGACGGCTTCGCGTTCGTGCCGCGGATTGACGTGCGCGTGCAGAAAGCACACGGCGACGGCTTCGATATCCGACGCGCGAATCTCTTCGGCGAGCGCTTCGAGCTGCGCGTGATCGAGCGGCGTTTCGATGCTGCCGTCATGGCGCAGGCGCTCGTTCACTTCGAGCCGCCAGCGCCGCTCGACGAGCGGACGCGGATTCTCGAACAGCAGATCGTAAAGATCGGCGCGGTCGTGACGCGACACGCGCCTTAGTTCGAGGATGTCGCGAAAGCCGCGCGTGGTGACGAGCGCGGTCTTCGCGCCGGTGCCCTCGACGACCATGTTGGTCGCCATCGTCGTGCCGTGGCCGATGAACGATACGTCGGCGCTGTCGGTGCCCGAGAGTTCGAGAATCTTGCGAAAGCCTTCAATCGTGCCGATGACGCGATCCTTCGGCGTCGTCGGCACCTTGGTCGACCAGATGCGCCCTGCTTCGTCGTCCACCATCACGACATCGGTGAAGGTGCCGCCGACATCGAGTCCGATTCTTTTCAATTTGCCTCTCTCCTGTGGATGCGTGATTTCTGCTGCGCTTGCCGAGGCCGCGTGAGTTCCGGCATGATCGAGCCGCGCCGTCGAGCGCCCGGCTGTGACGAACATCGACCGAGCCAGTTTAAAGAGGCATCGGCGCGGCCAGATAATGAAACGTTCCGATCAGGTGAGACGTTGGAGTTATATCGGTGATAACCAGTATCGATGCGATATTGAGGCGGCTGCGCGGCAATCACGTCGCGCTTTTGATCGCGCTCGACGACCATGGCTCGCTGCGCAAGGCGGCGCAACAGGTGTCGCTCTCGCAGCCCGCGACGACCAAGTCGCTGCGCGAAATCGAGGCGATGTTCGGCACTGAACTGTTTGCCCGTTCGCCGCGCGGCATCGTGCCGAACGAACTCGGGCGCTGCGTGATTCGTCACGCGCGCGCGGTGCGTTCGGAGATCGGCGCGCTGCGCGACGAGCTTGCGGCCATCATGCGCGGCGGCGGAGGGATGCTTGCCATCGGCGCGGTGATGGGTTCGATGCCCGAGTGGCTCGCGCCCATCCTGCGTGCGCTGCGGCAAGTGCAGCCGGACGTGTCCGTCGAGGTCTGGGAGGACAACAGCGCGCGTTTGCTGTCGATGCTCGATCAGCGTCTGCTCGATCTCGTCATCGGGCGGCCGAGCATCAGCGTTCACCCTGAGGCTTACGATTTCATTCCGCTCGAAGTGGAGGAAGTGTGTCTCGTGGTCGATGGCGCCGATCCGCTCGCGAGCGTGCAGCGCCTGACGCTCGAAGCGCTTGCGGACAATCCGTGGATCGTGCCGCAAGCCGCCCTGCCGATGCGCTCGCTGCTCGAACAGCTTTTCGACGACGCGGAGGTTCCTTTTCCGCGATACGCGATCGAAACGTCATCGACGTTCGCGACGTTGTCGTTATTGCGCGCCAGCGCGGGGACCGTTGCGCTGATGCCACTGAAGGTCGCGCAATACTTTCAGGCGCACGGCATGATGGCGGTGCTGCCGATCCGTATCGAGCGACGTGGCGCGCCGTACGGGATCGCAACGCGTCGCGGCGCTACGCCGACGGCGCCGGTGCAGAGGTTCATCGAGTTATGCAAAGAGAAGCGCGACGAGCAGCTTCGACGCAATGAGCTTTAACGAGGAATGTCGGTTCAATGCGACGACACATAAGGCGACGGCCCCGCCTCCGGCACCGCGAAATGCCGCTTCATTCGTCGTAATTCTTCCGAAGGCGTGCCGCCGAAAAGCCGCTTGAATTCGCGGCTGAACTGCGATGCGCTCTCATAGCCGACTCGCGCGCTCGCCGCCGCAGCCGTCATGCCTTGCCGCGCCATCAATAGCCTCGCCTGATGCAGTCGCGTCGACTTGATGTACTGCAGCGGAGAAGTATTGGTGGCCGCCTTGAAGTGCATATGAAAGGACGGCACGCTCATGGCCGCTTCCCTTGCGAGCGTTTCGATCGTCAGCGCCTCGGCATAGCTCGAATGGATCTTGCGCAGCACCTTGGAAATGCGCCCGAAATGTCCATCGAGGTCGAGCGCGGCGCGCATCGAAGCGCCCTGCTCGCCGATAAACACGCGAAAGTAAATCTCGCGCACCAGCGTCGGCCCCAATAGCGCGGCTTCGAGCGGATCGCGCATTGCGTCGAGAAAGCGCAGCATGGTTTCGCCGAGCGCCAGATCGAGCCGCGTCGTGGCCATGCCGCCCGGCTCGCCGGGCACCACGCCATTGCGCTCGTCGATCTGCAGCAACACATCGGCGGCGAGCGTCGCATCGAGACGCACGTACACCGCGAGCAACGGTTCGTCGGCGGTGGCGTCGGTTTCCATCGAGAACGGCAGCGGCAACGCGACAGCCAGATAGTGCTGCGCATCGTAGACATACACCTTGCTGCCGAGGTAGCCGCGCTTGCGGCCTTGCGCGATGACGACGATACCCGGCTCGTACAGCACCGGCGTACGCGTGAGCGGACGGTTAGGTCGCAACAGGCGAATGTCCGGCATCGGCGTCGCGTTATAGCCTTCGTTCGGCGCGAGTTCCAGCAGCCGGCTCACCATCGAAGCGTGCACGCGAGCGAGTGCGGCGGCTTCGGTTTCCATCGTCGGCAATTTGGGCGGGCGGTGCGTTTTCATGCGTCGAGTTCGATAAAGGCGTGTTCATAGAATCGGGCAAGCTTTGCAGACGATCACGCGTTCTCGTCGCGTTGCCATATGCCTAACATTCGATCATGCAAGTCAACTCACCTCGGAGAACAAGCATGATCGATGTACTCAATCCCGCCGACGGCACGCTCGTCGGGCAAGTCGAACATCATTCGGAAGCGCAGGTGCGCGCCGCCATCGACCGCACATGCGCGGCCTTTCCGGCGTGGTCACGCACATTGGCACGCGAACGAAGCGCACTGCTGCGCGCATGGTTCGACCTCGTCAGCGCCGACAAGACCGCGTTCGCCGAACTGATGTGCCGCGAGAACGGCAAGTGCATGTCGGAAGCCTTCGGCGAAATCGACTATGGCCTGGGCTTCGTCGAATGGTACGCGGAGGAAGCGAAACGCGTGTACGGCGATACCATCCCCACGCACGCGAAAGACGCAGCGGTGATCGTCACGAAAGAGCCTGTCGGGCCGGTTGCGTCGATCACGCCGTGGAACTTCCCGTTCATGATGATTACGCGCAAGGTCGCGACCGCGCTCGCGGCGGGTTGCACGATCCTCTTGAAGCCTGCCGAGGAAACGCCGCTGACCGCGTACAAGCTGCTCGAATACGCGCGCCGCGCCGGCATTCCGGAAGGCGTGTTCGAAATGGTGACGGGCGACCCCGTTCAGATCGGCAAACTCATCACCGACGATCCGCGCATTCGCAAGATCTCGT
>Ga0182736_1000791_pt1 | contig 39730 bp, 38 predicted proteins | sample eDN5th30CKraftBY_FD_128882 | JGI IMG/M metagenome (GOLD analysis project Ga0182736, IMG submission 128882) | Enriched backyard soil microbial communities from Emeryville, California, USA - eDNA 5th pass 30_C Kraft BY (version 2) (version 2) | ecosystem: Environmental > Terrestrial > Soil >... | reverse complement strand
TTCCTCCGTTGCATCTTCGATACCGATCAGCTGATTGCTCGCCGTGCGATGCGACGCGAGCAACTCGTTGAGCTTCAGATGCATCGCCACGCTGTCCTTGTTCGCGCTCTGCTGAATCAGGAACACCATCAGAAACGTGATGATGGTCGTGCCCGTGTTGATGACGAGTTGCCACCCGTCCGAAAACTTGAATAGCGGTCCGGATATCAGCCAGACCACGATGCAAATGACCGCCAGCCCGAACGCGACCGGCGAGCCGGCCCATCTCGTGACTGCGCTTGCGAAAGCATCGAACGCGCGAGTGACGGGATGTGCGTTCGCATAGGCCGGGCTGGACGTGTTGGGCACCGTGTCCAGCGGCGCCGCGTCGGAAATCTGGTCTCTGTCGTTCATGTTTCTCCCCTGCATACTGCAAAAGAAAGGTTCGAGCTACCGTGCCTTTCGATGGACGCGTCGTGCCTTCCCGGAAATGCGTCGTCCGTATCGTTTTTTTCTTGTTGTTTCGACCGTCTGGCGGACGACGCACGCTTCGACCTGCCATCGCGCGCGTCTTCCGTCTGATGAAAAGCGTCGCTTACTTGAGTTCGTCGGGCACCTTGCCGCCGTTTTCCGCGAGCTTCTGCATGACCTGCTTATGAAGCCAGATATTCATTGCAGCGGAATCTTCCGTGTTGCCCGAGTAGTGCAGTTCCGCAGCCAGTTCCTTGCGCGCGGACAGGCTGCTGTCCAGACCGAGCAGCTTCATCAGATCGACGATCGACGTGCGCCAGTTGAGCTGCTCGCCGTGATTCGCCTGCATCTTCGTCAGCACGGCCTCGACGTCCACTTCCTGCATCGGCGCGGCGGCTTGTGCGGCCGGTTGTGCGGGCGTGGACGCGGCGGTGGACGTCGTCGGCGCGGCGGCAGCGCCTCCGGCCGGCGCTGCGGCCTGACCCGCAGCCGTGCCCGTGCCGGTGCTCGCCGGTGCGCTGTCGTGGTGGAAGATCTTGTTCAGGATATTGGAAAAAATACTCATGGCCCCTCCTTCAGAAGTGAGTTCACGAACGATGCAAGTCCCGTGCCGCTACCGCCGCGCATGCGATGCGGAATAACGCTTGCTGATCGCATGTCGTGCCGGAGCGAGCACGATAACGCGTCTTTCCCCACCACCACAGCAGAGCTGCAAAGCCGCCAAGGAGTCACCGTGGATATGCCTTCCTGTTCCCCTTCCATCACGACGATGATCCGCATGGATCACACGCATGTCATGGCGGCGTTTCATCGCTATCACGCGGAGACATCGTGGTGGAGAAAGCGCGCGATCGTCGAGCTTGCGTGTACTGCACTTGAAATTCACGCGCAACTGGAGGAAGAAATCTTTTATCCCGCGTTGAGCGAGGCAATGGCAGGCGACGAGCGTCTCGCCAAAAGCAAGCCCGAGCACGACCAGATGCGCGAAGACATCGCGAAGCTGCGCGCGATGGGTCCGCAGGACGCCGCCTACGACGCGCGTTTCATGCAGCTCATGCGTGAAGTGATGCATCACGTCGCCGATGAGGAAACCGTCTTGCTGCCCACTGCCGAACGCGCGCTCGCTTCGCAGTTGTCGGAACTTGGTGCGCGCATGACAAAGCGCCGCATGCAACTCGTCGCACAGAGTCGTCCGTCTGCGATTGCGGCGAATACGTTCGGAACGTTTCCGCTCGCATCGCTCGCCGTGATGTCCCTTGGCGCGCTTGCGATCGCGCATTGCTTGCGGCCCGCTTCCGCGCGCCGCATCCGTCGATCTGCATGATTCAGTGTTCGCGCGGCGCGCCGTTGACTTCGACGATGAACACCGGAATCGACTTCGCGCCCGGCACCTTGCTTTCCTTCGCGCAATGCCATAGCGGGAGCAACGGATTGCACTCGGGGTAATAACCCGCGATGCATCCTTCCGGTATGTCATACGGATGTATGCGCAGGCCCGCCACACGCCGATCGAAACCATCGTCGGCAATGGTGCGCAGCGTGATGCGGTCATCTTTCTTGAGGCCGTGTCGCGCCATGTCGGCTTCGCACATGAAGATCACCATGCGATCGCCCTTGACGCCGCGAAAGCGATCGTCGTGACTATAGATCGTCGTGTTGAACTGACTGTCGCTGCGCAGCGTCATGAGGCGCAGCGAATCGGGTTCGCGTTCGGGCATGTCCGGGTCTTCGCCGAGCGTTTCCGGCACGAAGAATTCCGCCTTGCCGCTCTTCGTCTGCCACTTGCGTTCGCGCGCGGGCAGAGCGCGAGGAAAACCGCCGGGCGTCCACATTCTTTCGTTGAAGTCGTGAAAGCTCTCGGGATACGTCTTCGCGATTTCATCGCGTACCAGCGCATAGTCGTTGCGCCAGCGATCCCAGTCGATGGTCGATCGCTCGCCGAGCGTATGCTTCGCCAGTTCCGCGACGATATACGGCTCCGAGCGCGCATCCGGCGACGCGGGCTCCGCGACGCCGCGCGAACCGTGAATGCAGCCGGTGCTGTCTTCCATCGTGACAGCCTGCGCGCCGCTCGCTTGCGTATCGATCTCGATGCGGCTCAGACACGGCAGAATGTACGACTTCTCGCCATGCACGAGATGACTGCGATTGAGCTTTGTCGCGACATTGACGGTGAGCTTCAGACCGCGCCACGCCGGTTCGATGCGCATGCGGTCGGGCACCGAACGCACGAGGTTGCCGCCAAGATTGATGACCGCGCCGACCTTGCCATCGAGCATGGCTTCGAACGCTTCGACGATATTCATGCCCTTCTCGCGCGGCGGCTCGAAACCGAACTGGCTCGCGAGCTTGTCGAGCGGCGCGAGCTCCGGCTTCTCGGTGATGCCGACAGTGCGCTGCCCCTGCACGTTCGAATGCCCGCGCACCGGCGACGGTCCCGCGCCCGGCTTGCCGACATTGCCGCGCAGAAAGAGCAGATTGCACAGCATGCGTACGTTCTGCACGCCCTGCCTGTGCTGCGTGATGCCCATGCCGTAGTGGGCCATCACTGCGTTCGCGCGCATGTATTCGTCGGCGGCGGCTTCCATGTCAGCGCGCGGCAGTCCCGCCACGCGCTCGATATCGTCCCACGATGCAGCGCGCACGTAATTCGCGAAGGCTTCGAAGCCCACGGTATGCGTTTCGATGAAATCGACATCGAGTACGCGCGGTTCGTTCGCTTCCTTCGCGCGGTCGTCGGCGTGAATGACGGCCTTGCAGATGCCGAGCAACGCAGCGGTATCGCCGCCCGTTTTCAGCTGATGATATTGCGTGCTGATGAGCGTATGCGCGGGCGTCATCATCTCGACGGGCGACTGCGGGTTGGCGAACTTCAGCAGTCCCGGCTCGCGCAGCGGATTGAACGTGATGATCGGCACGCCGCGCTTTCTTGCTTCCTGCAGCTGATGCAGCATGCGCGGGCTGTTGGTCCCGACGTTCTGTCCGAGGAAGAACATGAGGTCGGTCTTCTCGAAGTCCTCGAGCCTGACGGTGCCGACGCCCACGCCGATCGCTTCCTTCAGTCCGACGCTCGTGCTTTCATGGCACATGTTCGAACTGTCGGGCAGATTGTTGGTGCCGTACATGCGCGCGAAAAGCTGATACATGTACGACGTTTCCAGCGATGCTCTGCCCGATGCATAGAACACGACGCTTTTCGGATCGAGCGCGCGCAGTTCGCGGCCGATGTCCTCGAAGGCTTCCTGCCACGAGACGCTCACGTACTTGTCGGTGGCCGCGTCGTAACGCAGCGGCGCGGTGAGACGTCCCGCGTCCTCGAGATCGTGGTCATGCCACGCGCATAGCTGCGTCACCGTATGAAGCTCGAAGAACTGCGGCGTCATGCGCTTCGCCGTCAGATCCCATGCGGTTGCTTTCGCGCCGCTTTCACAGAACTCGAAGGTGTGCGGATCGGCGGGCTTGGCCCACGAACAGCTCACGCACGCGAAGCCTTCGGGCTTGTTCTGCTTCATGAGCACGGTGCTCGCCTTGAGCGGCACCTTCTCGTGAACGAGCGCGCCGGTGACGGCTTTGAGCGAACCCCAACCGCCCGACGAATAGGGATAAGCGTCGTTCTTGCGAACGGCATTGTCTGATTCGGCCATGTCTTTGCCTCGCGCGTTGTGCGTTTATCTGCATGTATTTGCCTGATGCGCGAGCAATTGCCGTTCCTTTCTAATTGCTTAAGCGAACGCAGTTCCGTGGCCGCAATTCAGCGCGCCGTGCAAAGATGCGCGTTGACCTGCACGGGCGGCGCATCGTCATCGAATGGCTTCTGGCGCTCGAAGCTTTCGATCACGCCCGGCCTGAAGACGAGGCAATACGTGGAACCTCCGTATTGGAAGTAGCCGAGCTCTTCGCCCTTGCGCACGCGCTGGCCCGGCAACGCCTCAATCATGCATGACGACACTTCCGCCATGCCGACGAACACGCACGCAACCTCGCCGATGTCCGGATCGTCGCAATCGATGACGATGACCGCGCGCGCCGCGACCGCAGTGATATAGCCTTGCGAATCGTTGAGGCTGCCGGGATCTTCGCCTTCCGAGTCGGCATCCGAGAAGTAGGTGCCGTCGACGAGATATGCCTTCACGATCGTGCCGCTCACCGGCGCATGCCAGCGATGATAGAAAAACGCGCTTAGAAAGGCCTGATACACCGTGCCACCGACGAATCGCTTCGCGAGTTCCGCTTCTTTCGCCGTGAACATGTCCATCAGCGAATAAGGCTGCGACTGGATCCAGAACGAGTCTTCCAGTTGCACATCGTCCTGGACGTTATAGGGCGAAGCCTCGCACGCACTGACGATGATCTTGGCGTTATCCGGCTCTGCAACAGGCCGCGCGCCAGGCTTGAATTCGCGCGTGAAGAAATGATTCCACGACGCGAAGCCCCAATACGGCTTATGCGGATCGCAGAGAAACTGGTGCAGTCCGATCTTGCTATCGGCCTCTTTGCTGAACCAGCCATCGGGCGCGTCGGTGTTCAGATGCGTGCGCGAATACGGTCCGCTGAGAAAGCCGGACCACACGTTCAGCACGCGCTTCAGATGCGCGTTGAATGCGGGATCGCGAAAGAGCGCATAGCCCGACGGCATGACCATCGGCCAGTCTAGCAATGCGTTGATGGGGCAATGGATCAGGCTCGATTCGCTGAACGGCGGCGCGTACGTCAGCATCGCATCGAGCAATACGATGAATTCGTCGATGCTCGCATAACCGAGCTTGAATCCGGCTTCATGCGCCTGACGGATCGCGCGCGTGAAGTCCATGCGCACGACCGGATCGTCGTGGATGAAAGCCGCCATCTCTTCGATGACGCTGTTGCGTTTCGTCTTGCCCGCGCGCTGCCGGGCGTACTCGGCGAATGTCTCGCGAAAGCGCGCGATCGCCTGCTCTTCGCGCGGGAGCCATTCGCCCAGTCTCTGGCGCTGGTTCGTCGCCATTGTCGTCTCCGATCGATGTACCGATCGAAGACGGTCAGCAGTTTGTATGCCTCCCTTACTTCTGCACGCCCGGCCGCAGCGCCGCGACGTCGCGCCCTTCGCGAGGCGTCATGCGAGCGAGGAACACGACGCCCGCAGCGAGAATCGACATCACGGCGAGGCCTGTCAGGCCGCCCTGAATCGAACCCGTCTTTTGCTCGAGAAAGCCGAAGGTGGCCGGCGCGACGAAGCCGCCCAGATTGCCGATCGAATTGATCAGCGCAAGCACGGGCGCGGCGATGCGCGCATCGAGATAGCCTTGCGGAATCGGCCAGAACAGCGACGATGCAGCCTTGAACCCGATAGCGGCAAAGCAGATTGCAACGAACGAGAACACCGGACTGCCCTGGCCCGCTGCGTACATGCCGGCGGCCGCGATGAGCAACACGCACGCGACCCATGCCTGCTGAAACTTAAAGCGCGCCGCGAGCGCCGCGAACAGATACATCGCGACGATGGAAATGAGCCACGGAATCGAGTTGAACAATCCGACCTGGAAATCGTTCAGGTGCCCCATCTTGCGGATGATGCTCGGCAGCCAGAACGTCGCGCCATAGATCGTCAGCGACACCGAGAAATAGATCAGGCAGAAGATCAGGATCTGCGGATCGCGCATCAGGCTCCACGACGACGGCGTCTTCACATGCGCGGCGTCGCGGCGGCGCTGCTCGTCTTCGATCTCCGTGACGATCGCGTCCTGCTCAGCGCGCGTGAGCCACTTTGCATCGCGCGGCTTCGAATCGAGCCAGAACCAGACGAAGCCGGCGAGCACGACCGACGCCATGCCTTCGATGATGAACATCCACTGCCAGCCGCGCAGGCCCGCGCCTTCGATCAGCATCAGCCCGCCCGAGATCGGGCCGGAGAACACGGAAGCGAGCGCGGAACCGCTCAGGAAGACGGCCATCGCCTTGCCGCGTTCATCGCGCGGCAGCCATTGCGTGAAATAGAACACGACGCCCGGAAAGAAGCCCGCTTCGGCCGCGCCGAGCAAGAGACGCATCGCATAGAACGAGGTCTCGCCCTGCACGAAGGCCATGCCCACGGCCGCGAGTCCCCACGTAACCATGATGCGCGTGAGCCACGCTTTCGCGCCGAAGCGCTGCATCAGCATGTTCGACGGCACTTCGAACACGGCATAGCTCACGAAGAACAGGCCCGCGCCGAGGCCATAAGCGGCCGCGCCGATGCCGAGGTCCGCGCTCAAATGCTGACGCACGAATCCGATGTTCACCCGGTCGATGTAATTAACGATGAACATCACGACGAAAAGCGGCAGCACATGCCACTTGATCTTGCGAACGGCGCTCGACAGCGCGCTGGAACTGCTCATGAGGGTGTCTCCTTGAATGCCTTGTGTTGTTGTTCTATGGCTCAGAAGCGCGGATTCTTGCCTGAGAATTCCGGCTGATATTTGCGCATCTGCGAAAGGTCGTCGCGATTGCGCACGCCGCACGTCTTGTACTGCTCGTGCAATTCGGCGAGCTTCTCGCGATCGAGCTCGACACCGAGACCGGGCGTCGTCGGCACGCGCACCGCGCCGTTATCGAACTTCACGCGACCGCCCTTGATGACTTCCTCTTCCTGCCACGGGTAATGCGTGTCGCATGCGTAGGTGAGGTTCGGCACACTCGCGGCGACATGCGTCATCGCCATCAGGCTGATGCCGAGGTGCGAGTTCGAATGCATCGACATGCCGAAGCCCCAGAGCTTCGCCATGCGCGCGAGTGTCTGCGTGGCGCGCAGGCCGCCCCAGTAGTGATGATCCGAAAGCAGCACCTTGATCGAGCCCATGTTGCAGCCGCGGCGGAAGTCGTCCATCGTCGTGATGACCATGTTGGTCGCGAGCGGCAGTTTCGTGTGCTTCTGCAGTTCGGCCATGCCTTCGAGGCCGGGGCACGGATCCTCGTAGTATTCGAGAATTTCATCGAGCTGCGGCGCGGCCTCGATGCTGGTTTCGAGCGTCCAGTTCGCGTTCGGATCGAGACGCAGCGGCATGCCCGGGAACGCCTTCGCGAGCGCCTGCATGCACGCAATTTCATGCGCCGGCTCGAACACGCCGCCCTTCAGCTTGATGCTCTGGAAACCGTAGAGGTCGATCATGCGCTGCGCCTGCGCGACGATCTGCTCCGGGCTGATGCCCTCGCCCCACGCATCGGGCGCATACGGCTTGTCGATGTGCTCGGCGTACTTGAAAAACAGATACGCGCTGTAGGGCACGGCGTCGCGCACCTTGCCGCCGAGCAAGTCCACGACCGGCGCGCCGACGATTTGGCCTTGCAGATCGAGCATCGCCACTTCGAGCGTGCTGATGACCTTGGGCGCGTTTTTCGCGGCGTGCGAGCCGGGCGCGAGTTCGAATTCGACCGCGCCGGGCGTCGCGGTGATCGTCGCGCGCACGCGTTCTTCCATCACATTCAGATCGAAAGGAGACAGGCCGATGACGAGCTCCTTCGCCTGATCGAGCACCCGCAGCATCGGCTCGTCGCCGTAAGTCTCCGAGATGCCGACGCGTCCGTCGCTCGTCTCCAGTTCGACGATCGCGCGCAACGCCCACGGTTCGTGGATGCCCGCGGCGTTGAGCAACGGACCATCGCGGAATGCGATCGGCGTGATTCGAATCTGGGTGATGGCTATATCGCGGGTCATGTCGGGCGTTCCGAAAATTAATGGAATGGCCGAATGGTAAAGCACTAATATATTAATGTGTCAGTCGGGTAAACGCCGACCCGCCAACGGCTTACTCATCGGGCATGGGCGCGGCTATAGTACTAATGTTTCAGTCGCCTTCCTTTCAATCCGAAATGAATAATTCCGCTTCCGTGCATCGCCTGGACCGTTCTCGTCATGCCGCGCCGCAGGTGTTCGAGCGGCTGCGCGACATGATCCTGTCGCTCGAACTGGAACCGGGCACGGTGCTGTCGCGCACCGAACTCGCGACGCGCTACGGCCTGAGCCAGACGCCGGTGCGCGACGCGCTGATGAAGCTCGGCGAAGAAGGACTGGTCGATATTTTTCCGCAGCACGCGACGGTCGTAAGCCAGATCAGCGTGGCATCGGCGATGCAGGCGCACTTTCTGCGTCGCTCGATCGAACTGGAAATCGTGCGCACGCTCGCGCGGGAGCATAAGGCGTCGCTGATCGCGCGGCTGCGCGCGACGATCGCGGAACAGATGGAATGGATGGAGCCGCAGGACGTCGAGCAGTTCTCAGCGCTCGATCAGGCGTTTCATCGGCAGATGTATGAAGCCGCGGGCGTGCCGCAGTTGTGGGATCTCGTGCGCAGACTCAGCGGGCATATCGACCGGTTGCGGCGGCTGCATCTGCCGGTCGAAGGCAAGACGATGGCCGTGGTGCGCGACCACACGGAAATCGTCGATGCCATCGAAAAAGGCGATGCCGATGCCGCCGATGCCGCGTTGCGCAAGCATCTTTCCGGCACGCTCAGTCAGGTGGACGAGATCCGCACGCGCCACCCGACCTTCGTCACGGATCACTGATGTTCAAACGCCGTGCGCGCTCAGGCGCGCCGAATACCAGCGCGAAAACTGCTCCACGTAGCTTTCCGTGAACGGCGAGAACACCGCTGGCCGATACGCCGGATCCTGCGTGCCTTCGTGCGTGATTTCGACGAGATGCTTGTCCTGCGCGTTCGTCGCGACCCACACTTCCGTCAGATCCTGAAGCTGATAATCGACGCCTTCGACGGCATCCGCGTGCACGAGCCATTTCGAACGCACGAGCGTTTTATCCGGCGCGAGCGGGATGATGTACGAAATCACCGCATGATCGCTCATGACGTGCGTCCATGAGTTGTGCGTCCAGAGATGCGTGTCGCCGAGATCGCGGCGCTGCAGATTGCCGAGCAGCTTCTGGCTCGCGACCTTCGTGCTGATCGTCTGCGACTCGCCGTAGCCCGCGATCACGAGTTGTTGCGTCCGGAATTGCGTGACCGCATCTTCGTCCAGCCATTCGACGGTCGCGCTCGTGAAGCCGTCGTTCTCCCAACTCGCCTGACACGCCGCGTTCCGTTTTTTATAGGCTTCGATTTCGAGCAGCGATTCTTCGCTGAGATTCTCCGGACAGAAACCGAAATCTTCCGGCAAAAACGAGGCAGTGAGTTCCGGATGCGTCGCGGCGCAGTGATAGCACTCGCGATTGTTCTCGATCACGAGCTTCCAGTTGCCGTTCTCGATGATCTCCGATTCGAACGCGATCTTCGTGTTCGTGAGGTCGTAGGGCGCGAAGCGCGGCGCCATCGTGTCTTCGAGCTTCGCGATGTCCGCCGGCGGCTCGTCGGCGAGGCACACGAAAATATGTGTCCCGACGATCCGCGTATGCACCGGCAACAAACTGCGGCACTTCGCGTCGAAATCCTTGCCCATGTGCGCGGCGTGGCGCAGGCTGCCGTCGAGATCGTAAGTCCATTGGTGATACGGGCAGACCAGCATGCCGACGGTCGATTTCCCCGGTTCCTTCAGGCGCGCGCCGCGATGCCGGCAGACGTTCCGATAAGTGCGGATGTTCTCGTCGTCATCCCGAACGATGATGATCGAAGCACGGCCGATATCGACGGTCGACACATCGCCCGGCTCGGGCACGTCCGCCGTCACGCCGACCAGAATCCAGTGCTTCTGGAAGAAGACCTCGACGTCCGTCTCGAACACGTCCTGCCGTCCGAACAGCTCGCCGGGCAAGCCATGCCCGGGCTCGCGGCTGCGGATCAGTTCGCCATGCGTCTTCATTTGCACTTCGGACATCGTCGCTCTCCAACGTTCAGGGTATCGGGACTTCGAATGGTCCCGCCATATTCCGAGTATTGGATCGCTGAAAAATAGCGTCAATGCGCTTTATTTTCGGTGTCGCATGACTTTGGTTTATGCGAGCGCCCCGTCGCGCAGCCATTCGATCAGACCGCCGATGGCAGGCGTGAAAGCGCGGCCATGCGGCACCACGGCGAAGTACGAATCGGTCGGCCTGAACGATGCCACTTCCAGCCTGACGAGATCCCCGCTCTCGATAAAATCCTGAACGAGCCGGCCCCATCCGAGCGCGACGCCCTGGCCGTAGCGCGCGGCCTGGATCGCATCGGTATAGAGGCTGCAACGCAGCGCGAAGTTCAGGCGCATCGGCCGGCATCCGAGCGCGTGGAACCACTCTTCCCAGCCCAACCAGCCTTCGGTCGTCGAATCCGACTCGACGAGCACCGCGCCAGCCAGTTCGTCGAGCGTCGCGGGCGCGGGCTGCTTTTGGAGCCATGAAGGCGCGCAGACCGGAAACACCTCCTCGTCGAACAGCAAAGTCGCCGTGCCGTCCGGCCACAGCCCGTTGCCGAAGCGCACGGCGACGTCGATTTCCTTGTGCCGCAAGTCGGCCGTGAACATCTGCGTCGACAGCCGCAACTGCAGGTCGGGCTGCAACGCCTTGAGCGACGCAAGCCGCGGCAGCAGTCGAAAATGCGAAAACGCGGATGTCGCCGCGAGCACGAGTTCCTGCTGAACGGGCCCGCGCGCGAGGCGATCGAACACGCTCGCGATCTTCTGCATCGATTCCGCGACGACGCGATACAGCGCCTCGCCTTCGTCGGTCAGTTCGATCGCGCGATGCAGACGGCGAAATAGCCGCGTGCCGAGCGTCTCTTCGAGAAAGCGCACCTGCCGGCTCACGGCGGCCTGCGTAACGCCCAGTTCATGCGCCGCGAGCGTGAAGCTGCCGAGCCGCGCGACGGCCTCGAACTCCACCAGCGCCGTCACCGACGGAATGAGCCGCCGATAACCCTTCGTTTTTTCGGTTGCCGGTTTCATGCGGCGCTCATAGAACGGCCTTCGATTCGGCGGCGGGCCATCCCTGCATCATCGTGCCGATTTCCTCGTCGAGCCATTGGCGAAACTGAATGTATTCCGGGCGTGCTTTCGCGTTGCGATGCGTGATGATGTAGTGATGACGATCGTGGAACACGAGCGCATCGTCGACGGGACGCACCAGCTTTTTCTGCTCCACCTGACGATGCACGAGGTGATGCCAGCCGAGCAAGGTGCCCTCGCCCGCTTCGGCCTGAGCCACAAGCAGGCGATAGTCGTTGCTTTCGAAATCGTCGTGCTGATCGAGCCGCTCGGAACCGTCGCCTTGCTGATACCAGTTTTTCCACACGCGCCAGTCGACGTGCTCGCACACCTGCGCGCGCCCGAGCAGCGACAGGCTCAGCGTCGGATGCGCGAGCAGATCGAGCGGCTTTAGCGCACGGCCATGAAAATAGCGCTCGAAAAACGGAACGCTACATACCGGATAAACGATGTCGTGAAAAAGCGGCTCGACTTCGTACTCCGCTTCGCGCGGCGGATTCTTCGTGATGATGACATCCGGCTCCATCAGATCGTCGAGCTCCATGAAGTGCTCGGTCACCATCACATGCAGGCGGATGTTCGGAAAACGCTGGCGAAACGCGGGTAATCGGAACGAGAGCCAGAGCGCCGAAAACGTATGAGAGATGCAGAGCGTGAGCGCATGCCGGTCGACGCGCCGCACCGCCTGCGCCGCCTCCGCGATGTTCATGATCGACAGATACGACGCGTTGTAGAGAATGCGGCCGGCGTCGGTCAGCGCGATGTGCCTGCCGGTGCGCTCGAAGAGCGCGACCTCCAGCGTGTCCTCCAGCTCCTTGATCTGCCGGCTGACGGCCGCCTGCGTGACGCACAGCACTTCGGCGGCTTGCGTGAAGCTCTCGTAACGCGCCGCGGTGACGAAGCACCGAAGCGCGCGCAGCGACGGCATCTGGGCGAGAAGCCTGTCCGCGAACTGCTGTTTCTTCTGCATGTGACTCACCTTCGAGGGCTCGCGATCAGCGCTTGTTCTTCGTGTTCACTCGCGCCCTTGCACGCGGCGCATGATCGCGTCGAGCGCCTTCGAGTAGTGCGCGTAGGTGCCCCGCTCCGACAGTTCGCGATTGAGCTGCTCGTTGAGGCCGCCTGGCGTGCTGACACGCCCGATCATCGACGAGAAGGGTTGCGTATCGAGCGTCGTTTCATGAGCGAGGCCCACATGATAGCCCGACAAAAACGAACGCGCGGACGCATACGGCACGCCTTGCCGCGCGAGCCACGACGCCTGCTCTTCGAGCAACGCGAAAAACGCCGCCATCGTCGCGGTGGCGGCCGATAACGCATTGAACTGGTGTTCGTCGTCCACTTCGACCGCTTCGCCGAGCGGCGCGAAGAGCGCGCGTGCGATGTCATCGCGCGGACAGAGCGCCGTGCTGCCCTTGCCCGACGCAACAGCGGGTAGCGGAATCGCGCGCACGACCTTGGCCGCGCGGCGCACGAGGGCGCGCATCTCATCGAGCGACTTGGCCGCGATGAAGCTGATGACGTGATGCCGCGCATCGAACGTGAGTTCGCCCAGCACGTCTGCCGCGATTTGCGGCAAGACCGCGAGACACACGACATCCGATGCATCGAGCACGCCCTGATTGCTGACGCAAACCTCGATGCGCGCGTCGAGTTTCGCAAGACGCGCGGCGGTCTGCGCGTTGCGCGGAGACAGCGCGACCCGCTCGAAGGGAACATCGAAACGAATCATGCCGGTCACGACCGCCTCCGTGATCGTGCCCGTGCCGATAAAGCCAATACGCATGTTGCCTCGTCCGATAATCAGTCGAGCTTCAGCCAGGTCGTCTTCAGCTCGCAATATTGGTCGTGCGCGTAGACCGACTTGTCGCGTCCGCCGAAACCGGACTGCTTGAAGCCGCCGAACGGCGTCGACAGATCGCCCTCGCCGAAGCAGTTGACGGTCACGGTGCCCGCGCGGATGCGCGCCGCCACTTTGTGCGCCTGGTTCACGTTGTCGGTCCACAGCGAAGCCGCGAGTCCGTAGCACGTATCGTTTGCGATCCGCACGGCCTCGTCGACGTCAGCATATTCGATAAAGCACACGACCGGGCCGAAGACCTCGTCGCGCGCGATGCTCATGTCCGGCGTGACGTTATCGAAGATGGTCGGCTCGACGAACCAGCCGCCCGTTTCCGCGAGCGTCGCGTTGCCGCCGCAAGCGACGCGCGCGCCTTCTGCCTTCGCCTTCTCGATGTGGCCGAGCACCTTGCGGTAATGCGCTTCCTCGATGAGCGAGCCGAGCTTGACATCGGGATCGAGCGGATCGCCCGTCTTCCAGCCTTCGAGCACGGCCTGCATCTTTTGCAGCAGTTCGGCCTTGTGGCTCGAATGCACCAGAATGCGCGATCCCGCGCTGCAGTTCTCGCCCATGTTCCAGAACGCGGCGGCGACGGCCTGCTCCGCGACGGCATCGAGATTGGCGACATCGGGCAACACGACTTGCGGATTCTTGCCGCCGCATTCGAGCACGACGCGCTTCATGTTGGTTTCGGCGGAATAGCGCAGGAAGCGCTTGCCCGTTTCGGTGGAACCCGTGAACGCGATGAGATCGACATCGGCGTGCGTGCCGAGCGCCTGCCCTGCGCTTTCGCCGAAGCCCGTCACGACGCTGAACACGCCGGGCGGGACGCCGGCTTCGAGCGCGAGATCGGCAATACGCAGCGTCGATAGCGACGTCTGCTCCGCGGGCTTCACGATGACGCTATTGCCCACGGACAGCGCCGGCCCGATCTTCCACGCGAGCATCAGCGCGGGGAAATTCCACGGCAGCACCGCACCGACGACGCCAATCGGCTCGCGCGTGATCATGCTCACGACGCTCGACCCCGATGGCGACAGCGCGTCGTAACGCTTGTCCGTGACCTCGGCATGCCAGCGAATGCACGCCGCCGATTCCGGAATGTCGAGACCCATGCATTCGCTGATCGGCTTCCCCGCTTCGAGCGCTTCGAGCAGCGCGAGTTCTTCGGCGTTGTCGTCGATGAGTTGCGCGAGACGCTGCAAGACGGCCTTTCTCTGCGATGGCCCGGCCTTCGACCACACGCCCGATTCGAACGCCTCGCGCGCCGCGACGACCGCGCGATCGACGTCCTTCGCTTCGCACCTGGCGATCTGCGCGAGCACCTTGCCCGTCGACGGATTCAACGTATCGAACGTTTCATTCGATGCCGCGTTGCAGCGTGCGCCCGCGATGAACGCGCGGCCATCGAGCGACAGATGTTCGGCCTGACGTTTCCATTCCTGATGCGTCGTCATGTCATGTCCTCAAAGATTCAAAGCTCGGCGCCCGCCGAGAATTCCTTCATCCAGATTGCCGCCGATACCGCCACGTCCGCGATCGGCCGCATCGGCAGAGAACGCGGATGCGGTTGTTTCAGCAGTTGATCGATCAGCTCGTTCGAGCGCCCGAGCACATGTTCGGCGATGAGCTTGCCCGCCGCCGATCCGCGGCTCAAACCAAGTCCGTTGCAGCCGACTGCTTCGTACACGCCGTCGTCGCGCTGGCCGAAGAGCGCGCCATTGTTCGCCGAGAGGCACAACGCGCCGCCCCACGTGTATTGCAGCTCGACATCCTCGAGCATCGGAAAACGTCGATCGAACGAACGTCGATGCAGATGCTTCGCCTTCGTCAGATCATGTTCCGAGACCGACAGATTCGGCCGGAACGCGAAATGGTTGCGTACGCAAATACGGTTGGTCGCGAGACGTCGCACGGTCGTACCCATCGGGTCCGCGGGAATGAGCGCCCACGAATCCGTTCCGCCGAGCCGCGCGATTTCATCGTCGGTCATCACGCGCGACATCGACGCGAACGTGTAGACCGGCAGCAAGCCATTCGGATGGCCGCCGAACGTCGCCGCATACGCGTTGGTGCAGAGCACGACCCGCTTCGCTTCGATGCTGCCGTTCGCGAACGTCAGCAGCTTCGTCTGGCCGCGCGCTTCCATGTTCTTCACCGCGCTCAGTTCGAAGACCGTCACGTTCGACGGCTGCGTGGCCGCGAGACCGCGCATGAGTGCCGCCGGCTGAACCGTGCTGCATCCCGGCGTGAAGAGCGCGCTTTGATAGAAGCGCGTGCCCGTCACCTTCGCGATCGCGGCTTCGTCGAGCCATTCGCACGGCTCGTCGATACGCGCGAGTCCGTCCGCGAAATGCGTCAGCGCCGTGTGGCCTTTCTTGTTGACCGACGCGTGATACTTGCCGTCGTCGCGCCAGTCGCAATCGATGCCGTGCCGCTTCACCGTATCGCGCACATAGCCGATGCCGTGCCGTTGCAAGCGCACGTCCGCCTTGTCTGCCTCGACACTGCGCGAATAGCTTTCGCTGCTGATGTCGTGCGGCAGATCGACGAAGAAGCCGGAATTGCGGCCCGCCGTCGAGCGCCCGATGCGATCGGCCTCGACGAGCGCGATCGATGCATCCGGCGCAAGCTCGGCGAGCCGCCGCGCCGCGCACAAACCGGTGATGCCGCCGCCCACCACTACGTAGTCGAAGCGCAGCTCGCCCGTCACGCGGTTCGCGGGCGCGGCGGGCGGCAGGCTTTCCCACCATCCGTTGACGCCATCAGGTGCGGGAAGCCGCATGAAATCCAGTTTCGAGGCCATTCACGTATCGCGTTACTGAGCGTTGCGCAGCAAGGGTTGAACGAGCCTCGCGAAGGCGCTGCGTTCTTTGTCGTTCAACGTGCCGAGCGGCGCACGCGCGATGCCGACTTTCGTGCCCGCGAGCTCGCAGCCATAGCGCACGTACTGGATGAACTTGCCGCTGCGCTCCAGCAATTCGAGCACCGGAAGCAACTGCGTCATCAGCTTGCGGCCGGTGCTGAAATCCCCGCGTTTAACGCACGCTTCGAGCAAATCCGTATGCGCTTCCGGCAGAAAGTTCGACGCGCCCGCGACCCAGCTACGCGCGCCCCATGCGAAGAATTCGAGCGCCTGATCGTCCATGCCGCAACTGAGAACGAAGCGCTCCGGCAGTTGCGTGGCCAGATGATGCAGATGCGCGATGTCGCCCGTGCTCTCTTTCATCGCGGCGAAGTTCGGGCGCTGCAGCAGCTTGTCGAGCACTTCATCGCCGATGGCCGTGCCGGTGCGCGCCGGAAAGTTGTAGAGCATGATCGGCATGTCGAGCGCGTCGTCGACCTTCAGCAAGTGATCGAGCAGCTCGTCTTGCGTCGGCTGCACGTAGTAAGGCGCCGCGACCAGCAATGCGTCGTAGCCCGCGCGCTTCGCTTCGTTACCGAGACGCACGACTTCCTTCGTCGTCGTCGCGTTGATGCCGGCGGTGAGATAGGTCTTGCCGCCGACCGCCGACGCTACCGTCTCGAGCGTCTTCACACGCTCTTCGAAACTGAGCGCATAGTATTCGCCGGTCGTGCCGCCGACGCCCATGCCCGTAACGCGGCCAACGAGACTCTGAGCATGCTTGCCGAGCATGTCGTGATCGATTTCGCCGTCGGCCTTGAACGGGGTGACGAGCGGTGTATGTACGCCTTCGAAGCTCATGTTTGTCTCTCTGATGGATGGATCGTGCGAAGTCATGCGCGGCGCACGTCGAACGTGCGCTTTGCAAGCGTCCTGCAGTACGCCTTCACTGTGTCAGCCACGCCTTGACCTTGTCCGGATGCGCGTCGACGAATTTCTTCGCGGCCGTCGCGTAGTCGTTGGTCGAATTGCCTTCGAATTCGATCGATTCCACGTCCGCGAGCGTCAGCTTGAAATGCTTGAAGAACACGTCTGCGCGGGGGAACTTGCCCGCGAACTGCTTCGAGGCGAATGCATGGACCTGCTCTTCGCCGCCGAGCGTGCCCTTCGGGTCCTTCAGATAGCGCATCTGCCACTTCTGGAACAACCAGTGCGGGCTCCAAACGGTCGCGACGATCCATTGCTTCGATCCGTATGCGCGCTGGATTGCCGCGAGCATGCCGGCCTCGCTCGCCGATTGCAGCTTGTAGCCCGACAGGTCATACGCCTTGATGGTTTTCTCCGACGCCTGCATGAGACCGCCACCCGGCTCGATGCCCTGGATCACGCCGTTGAGCTGCTTCTGCACTTCAGGCTTCTTCAGATCCTCGATCGAAGAAACCTGCGACTCGGGCACATACGCGGGCACCGCCCAGCCGTTCTTGCCGCCCGTATAGATGATGCCGACGTCGTCGAGCGTGTCCTTGTAGCGCGCGACATACTGACCGTGCGTCACCGGCAGCCAGCCGCCGACCATGATGTCGAGATCGCCGCGCGATACGCCCTGATACTGGATGCCGATATCCGCCTGAACGAATTGCACCGGCTGCTGAAGCTTCGTCTCCAGCACGTACTTCGCGACATTGGCGACCGCGAGCACGTCGGCCCAGTTCGTGACCGCCACTTTGATCGGCTCGGCGGACATCGCCGGGCTCGCGCCGACCCCGAACGCCACAATGGCCGGCGTCACTATCTTGACGATCAAGGATTTGATCAGGTTGTTTTTCATTACGGACTCCGTATCTTTCATAGCATTGTGGTTGAGTAATCGATGCTCGTATCGCTCAGGTCTGCGCGTTCGCTTGCGCCGCGGCGGGCTTCGCCGGCGTGGAGATGACCTTCTTCTTTTTCTTCGCTTTCACGCCGAAGCTTTCCGTCAGGCGATCGAGAATGATCGCGAGCAGCACCACGCCGAGACCGCCCTCGAAACCGATGCCGATATCGAGCCGCTGAATGCCGCTCAGCACGTACTCGCCAAGGCCGCCCGCGCCGATCATCGAAGCGACCACCACCATCGACAGCGCCATCATGATGGTCTGGTTCACGCCCGCCATGATCGAAGGCAGCGCGTTGGGCAACTGAATTTTCCAGAGCAGTTGCGCATCGGTGCTGCCGAACGAGCGGCCGGCTTCGAGCAATTCCTCGCGCACCTGGCGGATGCCGAGCGTCGTCAATCGAACGACGGGCGGCATCGCGAACACGATCGTGGCGATCACCGCGGGCACGCGGCCGAGGCCGAAGAGAATGACCGCGGGAATGAGATACACGAACGCGGGCATCGTCTGCATGAAGTCGAGCAGCGAACGCAGCACGACTTCGACACGCCTGTTGCGCGCGCCCCAGATGCCGAGCGGCACGCCGATCACGAGACTGAAGAACGTCGCCGCGACAACGAGCGCGAGCGTCGATACCGTCTGCGTCCACAGGCCCATGTAGTTGATGACATAGAGCGCCGCGCCGACGAACACCGCGAACACGACGCCCTTTCTCCACAGCGCGAGCGCCATGAGGATCGCGAGCATCGCGATGAACGGCACCGCGCCGAGACCGTCTTCGAGGAGCTTGATGACCGCGCCAAGCGCAGCCGAGAAGGCATCGAAGCCGCCGCGAAAGTGCGAGAAAAGGAAGTTGACCGCGTCTTCGGCGAATCGTCCAAAAATCGAGGAATTCATGCTGCTCTCCGCTCCATGACCTGCTTGAGAATCGTGCGGCAGGACACCACGCCCGCGAGCCTGCCTTGTTCATCCGTGACCGGCACGTCGTGCTCCTGCCCCAGTGCAATGGATGCGAGCTGATGCAGATCGGCTGTCAGCGGAACCGCCGCGACATCGCGAAGCAATGCATCGCTGATCGGCCGGTTGCCGCTCTTGTGCAGCGATGCAGGCGTCACGCAACCCTGATAGCGCCCTGCTTCATCGCAGACGTATCCGCACTCCGCGCCGCTGTCGATGAGGCTGTTCAGATAGCGCTCGGAAGGCGCGCTGGTATTGCACGCGATGAGACCGCGCTCGACCTTCGTCATCAGGCTCGATGCTTCGAGGAAGCGCGACACGTCGACGTTGCGGAAGAAATCGCGCACGTAGGCGTCGGCGGGTGACTGGATGAGTTCTGCCGGCGTGCCCACCTGAATCAGACGGCCGTCCTTCATGATGCCGATGCGCCCGCCGATCTTCACCGCTTCCTCGATGTCGTGCGAAATGAAGACGATCGTGCGCCGCTCTTCCTTCTGCAAACGCAACAACTCGTTCTGCATTTCGAAGCGGATGAGCGGATCGAGCGCGGAAAACGCTTCGTCCATCAAGAGCACCGAGGGATTCACCGCCAGCGCGCGCGCGAGACCCACGCGCTGCTGCATGCCGCCCGACAACTCGCTCGGCAGCAGCTTCTCGTAAGAAGCGAGGCCGACGCGCGTCAATGCGGCGCGTGCGATGTCATAACGTTCCGATTTTTTCTTGCCCGCGACTTCGAGCCCGTAAGCAATGTTGTCGATGACCGAGCGGTTCGGCAGCAGCGCGAAAGACTGGAACACCATCGCCATTTTTTCGCGGCGCACGGCGCGCAGTTCGGGCGTGCTCATCGGCGCGATGTCCCGGCCTTCGAGAATCACTTGCCCCGAAGTCGGCTCGATCAGGCGATTGAGCAGACGCACGAGCGTCGATTTTCCGGAACCGGAGAGGCCCATGATGACGAAGATCTCGCCCGCGTTGACGGCGAGGCTGACATCGTCGACGGCGACCATATTGCCTGTCTGCGCGAAGATTTCGTTTCGGCCGAGGCCTTGTTTCAAGAGCTCCTGGGCGCGCTCGGGCTTCGCGCCGAAAATCTTCGAAAGGTTCTTGACCGTGAGAATCTCGGTCGTGGATGCCGCGACAGGACGCGCCGGCGATACGGTGCCGGACTGCGCGGAAGCCGTGCTCGTGACTTCGTTCGGTGCGAGCGTCAGGTTGGGAATCATCGGGTCATTCCACCTAGCAGGTTCAAAAAGGAGTTTGTCGCTGCCGGAAACAACCCGGCGTTCTTTGCGTTGAATGAAGCGTACATGGCCAATTTCGATCATCCACCGACATTTTCTGAGCCCTTTTCGATACTTCTGGTAATGCATGTGTCCGTCGCATTCGATGCCTGAAAAAAACGGAACGCAGCGTGAATGCCGTAGAGCCAGCACGGGCGCGGCTTTGCAGGCGACGGGCGCGCGCGTGGCCGCCGTTTGCCGCGAGACCGCTCGAAAGCGACGCTAGGGAATGCCCCTAAGCGACGCCCTTCGCATGACTTTTTCGGATGGTAGGGGCGGAGATTTACGCGAATGCCGTCACTGCACTTCAAGTATGAAGTGGGCGATCACAGCCGCCGCGGTCGCTATCGTGGCGAGCCAACTCAGCGCGCGAAGCGCCCAATGCGCGGCGAGGTCGCCCACGGCTTCGCGCTTCGAACTGAGCAGCACGAGCAGCACGAGGACCGGCGTCACGGTCATGCCGTTGACCACCGCGCTCCAGTAGAGCGCGCGCACCGGGTCGACGTGATAGTGCGTGAGGACCACTGCTGCGATCGTGCCGAGCGCGATCGTGGCGACGAGCACATACGCGATCCGCCGGTCTCGCCGTTCGCCGCGTTTCCAGCGGAACGAACTGGCTACGGCCTGAGCCGCCGAGCCCGCGAGCGGCGGCAGCGCCAGCAAGGCCGATCCGAGAAGCGCAAGTGCGAGAACCTGCCGCGCGTAACCGTGCGCGAGCGGCTCGAGTACACGCGACATCGAGACCGTATCGCCGGCGGATGCATGGTCGAGCAGATGGAGCGTCGCGGCCGCGGCGATCATCACGCAGATCGCAATCGCGTTCGAGCACGCCGTTCGCCAGAGCGTGTCGCGACGCACGCCGCGCATCGTCCGCTCCAACGCTTCTCCACGATCGCCGCTCTCTCGTGCGTCGCGGACCTCCTGCTCCGCTTGCGCAAACAGCAAGTAAGGGCTGACGGTCGTGCCGAGCACCGCGATCAGCATCGACATGTAGCCCTCCGTCCACTCGACGCGTGGAATCACCGAGCGGATGGCAACCAGTCGCCACGGCACGTCGACGAGCAGGATCACGCCGACGTACGCGAACATCGCGAGCGTCAGCCACTTGAGGACGCGCGCGTATCGCGCATAAGCGACGCTCCATTGCAACACGAGCGAAGCGCATCCCGAAGCAAGCGTGAGCCACAGGAGCGAACCGCCGACGAGCGAACTGAGCGCGATGCCCATGGCGAGAACATCGACCGCGATATTGAACGTGTTGGCGATCACGAAACGCGCGACCGCAAAGTAGAAGAACAGCCGCGAATAGTGTTCGCGCATGTTCGTCGTCAGGCCTCGTCGCGTGATGGCGGCGACGCGAGCGGCGATCAATTGAAGCGCGACGGTCGACGGGTACGTGAGCACGCACACCCACAATAGGTCGAATCCGTACCACGCGCCGGCGAGCGTATAGGTGGCGAGGCCGCTCGGATCGTTATCCGATGCAATCGTGACGAGGCCCGGTCCGACGTCCGCCGCCCATGAATGCGCGGGCCGCGCGGCGCCGGACATGCGGCCGTCGAGCGCTGTCTTCTTCTGACGAAAACGCATGTGCCAACCCGATGACGAGATGCACACGCGATGCACGAATCGTTCCGCTCGCCTTCGCTTCGAAACGAATAGTTGACCATTTCTCTTGGAATTGGCATAATGGTCGTTGAAGTACAAGAAGTCGATTGCTGCTCATCAATAGTCCGATTTTCCCCGGTATTCGTTGTCCATTCCCCTCCTTGCCGCTTCATCCCGCTCGATCGAGCAACTTATCTATTCATTTCAGGATTTTTATGGACACCGGTACGGTTAAATGGTTTAACGACACCAAGGGTTTTGGCTTCATCAGCCCGGATAATGGCGGCGACGATCTTTTCGCGCACTTCTCGGAAATTCGTTCGGACGGTTTCAAGACGCTGGCCGAAGGTCAGAAGGTCAGCTTCGAAACGAAGCGCGGCCCGAAGGGCATGCAGGCTTCGAACATCAAGCCGCTGTAAATCTGCCGCTGTAGCGCTGTAGATCCGCATCACGCCGGGAACCGCAACGCCGGTTCCCGCGCTCTTGTTGTCCGCCTCCGTTTCCCGCCTTTTCTCTCCCAGGCTCTGACAGCCTTTCGACGATCGCGTTATCAGCGCGCATCGCTCCTGCGCTTTCGGCATCTGGCCGCAAAGCATTTACATCTAAAACTAAAATGACATCACTCAATCACTACCGTGGTTATACGGTGCACGCGTCCGCGCATCGGCTCCGCGACAAGACGTTTTCAGCCAATCTGATGCTCGAGCGTTCGAGCGAACATCCGACGGATGCGCAGTATCGCTTCTACTCGCTCGACTATTTCGCGAAGGAAAGCGAGGCGGTCGAATTCTCGCGCCGATGGGCGCGCGAATGGATCGACACGCGAGGCTGACAGCCGCAACTTCGGCCCGTGTCGGCCCAGTGCTTTCGATTGATCGATCAAGCACCGGTCGACCGGACCGCATCGCGTGGATGAACGCGTCAGACCACCGTGATCGTCACATCGATATTGCTCTTCAGCGCCTTCGAGTACGGACACGTTTGATGCGCCATCTGCGCGATCTCTTGCGCCACCGCGCGCTCGATTCCCGGCAGGCTCACGTTCAGGCGCGCACGCAGCAGATACGCATCGCCGTTCATGCCGAGGTCCACTTCCGCATCGACGGCGGTGTCGGCCGGCAGGCGCGTCTTCAGCTTCGCCGCGGCCTTGCCCATCGCGCCGATGAAACACGCCGACCAGCCCGCCGCGAGCATCTGCTCGGGATTGGTGCCCGCGCCGGCCGATCCGGGCGGCGAGAGTTTGACGTCGAGACGGCCGTCGGTGCTCTTCGCATGGCCTTCGCGGCCTCCGACGACGCGCGTTTTGCCCGTGTACAGGACGGTGTCGATCTGGGTCATGATGCGTTCCTCTTTGGATTCGAAAAGTTGACTGGCTTAGTGATGCGCGAAGAGCCGGGCGACGTCGTTCGTGGCCACGCCGCGCGCGCCCGATTGCGAAACCGTGTCGCTCATGCCGCCGTATGCCTGCATCGGCGCGGCGGCGCTTTCGCTGGCGATGGTCTGCGCGCTCACGCCGCGCTGCGACGAAGGCGCGCCGGCAAGCGGATCGTAGTGCGGCGCGGGGCCGTAGCCGCTGCTGGCGAAGGCGGAACCGGCGGCGACGGCGCTGACGGCGATGACTGCGGCGGTGACGAATTGCTTGATCATGATTCGAACCTCGTTTGCGTGATTCAGGAAATGGATTAGCTGCCTTGATAGAGACTGCGCAACGCCGCGATCTCGCCATCGCGTTGCGCCTGTGCCAGCTCGGCCTTCACTTCGGCGCGCGTCTTGCCGGCATACGCGTGGTTCGCGACGGCCTGTTGGGACTGCACGTTCAGCGGCACGTTCTTCACGGCGGCGTGGGCAACACCGGTCATGGCGCCGGCGACGAGAGCGAAAGCAACGATCGTGGATTTCATGGTGTTTCTCCTTGAATGCTGATGATTCGGTCGGTTGAGTGAGTTACGGCGATCGGGCATCGCGGGTGTCGGTCTTGCGTGTCACTCGTGAGCCGTCGTTGTGTGTATTTGAAGGCCCGCACGTATCTGGCTTGTGTCGGCGATGCGGGTCTTGTGCAATGTTTTGTATCGCGCACGTTGCAGATACATTGCGATACAGAACCCCGCCTAGCGCTCGGCCAGCAGCTTGCCGATCGCGGCTTCGGTCTGCGCGTAATCGCCTTCGCCGAAATGCGTGTAGGCCACGCGCCCGTGCTTGTCGATCAGATAGAACGCCGGCCAGTACTGATTGCCGTACGCGGCCCACGTCGCGTAGCGGTTGTCCAGCGCGACGGGATACGTGATCCCGTTGCGTTCGATCGCGCGCTTGACGTTGTTCGTATCGCGCTCGAACGGAAACTCGGGCGTATGCACGCCGACGACCACGAGTCCTTTGTCCTTGTACTTCTGATTCCACGATTTCACGGCCGGCAGCGTGTTGAGGCAATTGCCGCACGCGAAGGTCCAGAAATCGACGAGCACGACCTTGCCGCGCAATTGCGCGAGCGAGAGCGGCTCGCTGTTGATCCACTTGTCGATGCCGGCGAACTCCGGCGCGACGTTGTCGCTCGTGTGAGCGCTTGCGGGTGCGGCGGCCTGCGCGGGCGCGATGGCCGCACACGCGGCGATTCCGGCGCACACGGCGGCGTTTCTGATGGCGTCGAGCATGACGAAGTCCTCTTGAATGCGGTGAATATCGGAGCGGCGTGAGATGGCTGGTGAGATCGCCACATCGCTCCGGCAGGCCGACGTTCGCATCGGCATGACCGCATTGGACTGCGCGCGCGTATCCCGCTTGTGTCGGATAAAGGCGCGCTGCGCAATGTTATGTATCGCACGACATGCGGGATACACTGCGATACAAAACGTCCGCCGAAGCGCGCTATAACGCAGTCATCGCAATCGGCGGGAGCTTCGGATGAAACGCATGCTGGCGGTCTTCGCCTTTCTCATCGGCGGGATCGCGACGGAAATGGCCCATCCGGTTCAGTGTCTGCTGGTCAGCCCGAGCCGGATGCAACTCAAGCGTCAACGACAACGATCCATCGATGGAAACCACTGATCACGTTTTGATCGTCGACGACGATCGCGGCATCCGCGAACTGCTCGCCGAATACCTCGAAAAAAACGGAATGCGTGTATCGCTCGCCGCGAACGGCCGGCAGATGCGCGCCGTGCTGGAGCAGCAAGGCGCGCCGGATCTGATCGTGCTCGATCTGATGCTGCCCGGCGAGGATGGCCTCGTGCTGTGCCGCGAGCTGCGCGCGGGCAAGTTCCGCCATGTGCCGGTGCTGATGCTCACCGCGCGCAACGAGGAAGCCGACCGCATTCTCGGCCTCGAAATGGGCGCCGACGATTACCTTCCCAAGCCCTTCGCCGTGCGCGAATTGCTCGCGCGCATCAAATCCGTATTGCGCCGCACGCGCATGCTGCCGCCGGGCATGGAAGTCACCGAAACCTCGCAGATGCTGGGATTCGGCGACTGGCGTCTCGACACGACCGCGCGCCATCTCCTCGACGCGGAAGGCACGATGGTCGCGCTCTCGGGCGCGGAATACCGCCTGCTGCGCGTGTTTCTCGACAACGCCCAGCGCGTGCTCACGCGCGATCAGTTGCTGAACCTGACGCAAGGCCGCCAGGCCGATGCATTCGATCGCTCCATCGATCTGCTCGTGTCGCGCTTGCGTCAACGGCTGCGCGACACCGCGCGCGAGCCGCGTTACATCAAGACCTTGCGCAGCGAAGGCTACGTCTTCTCCGCCGAAGTCAAACCGGTCGAGTCTTCTCAATGAGCACCGTTTCCTCCAGTTCACCGCTGCACTGGCCGCGCACGCTGTTCGCGCGGCTCGCGCTGATACTCGTCGTCGGGCTCGCGCTCGCCCAGACATTCTCGTTTTTTCTGACCATGCGCGAGCGCGACGAATCGATGACCAACATGATGGTCGGTTACGTCGAGCGCGAGGTCGCGAGCTCGGTCGCGCTGCTCGATCATCTGCCGCCAGAGGAGCGTGCGCAGTGGCTGCCGCGTCTCGCGCGTCGCAGCTACGAGTTCATCCTCGGACCGGGCGATCAGACCGGCGCGAAGCCGGATGCGGAGTTGTCGGAACGCTTCGCGAACTCGATCGGCGCGGGCATCGCCAATCGTTATCCGATGACGGTCAATGCCGTTCCCGGTCCCAGGGAGCGTTTTCAGGTGCATCTGAAGCTGTCGGATGGCTCGCCGCTCACCATCGACATGCGTCCGGTCGCCGGCATGCCGATGTCCGGCTGGCTCCCGCTCGTGCTGACGTTGCAGTTGATCGTGCTCGGCGCGTGCTGCTGGCTCGCGGTGCGCCTCGCAACCGGCCCGCTCAAGCGCCTCGCCAAAGCCGCCGATACGCTCGGCCCGGATCTCAAGGCCGAGCGTCTGCCGGAATCGGGACCGGAGGAAGTCGCGCGCGCCGCCAAAGCGTTCAACGCGATGCAGGACCGCGTTTCGATGTACATGGCCCAACGCATGCAGATCCTCGCGGCGATCACGCACGATTTGCAGACGCCGATCACGCGTATGCGGCTGCGCGTCGACGTGATGGACGACGAATCGACCGGCGCGAAGCTGCAGCAGGATCTGAAGGAGATGGAATCGCTCGTGAAGGAAGGCGTGACCTACGCGCGCACGCTGCACGGCACGAACGAAGCGCCGCGCCGCATCGATGCCGACGCGCTCATCGAAACCATGGTCGACGATTATCTCGATGCAGGACAATCGGTGAGGTTGTCGGGCAACATCGGCGGTGCACTGATGGCGCCGCCGCAGGCCTTGAAGCGCGTTATCGGCAATCTCGTCGATAACGCGATCAAGTATGCCGGCGAGGCGGAAATCGAAGTCTCGACGCGCGACGACGGACGCGCCGTCATCTCCGTGCTCGATCGCGGGCCGGGCATTCCGGAAGAATCGCTGGACGCGGTGTTCGAGCCATTCGTGCGGCTCGAAGATTCGCGCAACCGGCAAACGGGCGGCACCGGACTGGGGCTCGCGATCGCGCGCCAGCTCACGCTCGCGATGGATGCGTCGCTCACGCTGCATCATCGGGAAGGCGGCGGGCTCGAAGCGCGGCTCGCGCTCAAGAAGACCGCTTGAGACATTTTTTCCGATCCATCACATACGACGTCTTATATTTCCTTACGCGTTTGCACCGAGTTGACGCGTCTCCTGCGTGTTGGATAACGTTTGCCTTGTACGCAAACTGATACGACATCCGATAAATAAACGATCAGGAGACGATCGATGAAGCACCCACAAAACCGCGCGCGCCGCGCGTTCGTGAAGTTCGCGGGGCTGTCGGCGGGCGCCCCGCTGCTCGGCGCGATGAGCACATTCGGCGCGCTCGCCGGTTGCGGCGGCCACGACGACTCCGATTCCGCCTCCGGCTCGCCGACGCCGCCCGCCGCGCAAGACCCGATCTGGGGCCCGTCCGGCTCCGCGACGCAGATCGTCAACGCGCTGCAGAGCGTCTCGACGTCGATGTTTCCGAGCCGCCAGTTCCTCGTCACCGATTACGGCGCGAAAACGTGCGCGGTCGTCGCGGCGGCGAATCCATACACCGATCCGGCGAAGTCGCCATTGAGCACCGGCGCGGACCAGACCCACGCGCCCGGCTCCTTCGATTCGCGCCCCGCGTTTCTCGCGGCCATCGCGGCCTGCAACGCGGCGGGCGGCGGACACGTCGTCGTGCCGTCGGGAACGTGGTATTGCGCGGGACCGATCGTGCTGCTGTCGAACGTCGACTTTCATCTGTCCGCGAACTGCACGATCTACTTCAGCCCGAATCCCGCCGACTACGCGAAGGATGGCCCGGAAGATTGCGGCGCGAACGGCAAGCTCTACTACAGCCGCTGGCAGGCGAACGACTGCCTCAACTACGGCCCGCCGGTCTACGCGCGCAATCAGACGAACATCGCGGTGACGGGCGAAGGCGACAGCTCCGTGCTCAACGGCCAGGCGATGACGCCATTCGCCGGCAGCGGCAACACCGCGACGTGCTGGTGGACGTGGAAGGGCAATAGCGGCGTCTACGGCTGCGTGAATTCGTCGACGCCATCGCAGGCATCGGTCAATGCGAACAACGTCGACCTGAAGACCGCCGTGCCCGGCATCGCCGATGCGCTCTACACCAAGCTCACCGATCCGGCCACGCCGTGGCAGCAGGACCAGAACTATCTGCCGGCGCTATCGGAAGCGGGCGTCGCCATCGAAAAGCGCATCTTCGGCATCGGCCATTATCTGCGGCCGTGCATGGTGGAATTCATCGGCTGCACGAACGTGCTGATGGAAAGCTATCGCACGAACAACACGCCGTTCTGGCAGCATCATCCGACCGATTGCCGCAACGTCGTGATGCGCAGCGTGACGGTGGACAGCATCGGCCCGAACAATGACGGCTTCGATCCCGACGCCTGCGACACGGTCCTCTGCGAGAACGTGACGTTCAACACCGGCGACGACTGCATCGCGATCAAGTCGGGCAAGGATCTCGACACGCAGTACGGCCCGGCGCAGAACCACGTCATCCAGAACTGCACGATGAACAGCGGCCACGGCGGCATCACGCTCGGCAGCGAAATGGGCGGCGGCGTGCAGAAAATCTACGCGCGCAACCTGCAGATGCTCAACAAGTTCTGGGCGACGAATTCGCTGAACATCGCGATCCGCATCAAGACGAACATGAATCGCGGCGGCTTCGTGAAGGACTTTTACGTCGACAACGTGACGCTGCCCAACGGCGTGAGCCTCACGCCTTCCGGTTACGGCAGCAGTCTGCTCGCGGGCAGCCCGATCAACGCGACGGTGCCGCTCGGCGTGGCGACGGCGACGGCGGCGAATCCATCGGCGGCGCAGGGCGGCATCATCACGTTCGATTGCGACTATCAGCCGTCGAAAGACGCGATCCGCACGCGGCCCGCGCTCGTGCAGAACGTGAACATCTCGAACCTGAAGGCGAGCAACGTGTCGCTGAACGGCGTGAGCGGATCGTGTTTTCAGGCAATCGTCGCGCAAGGCCCGGTCGCGTTCGATTACAACGGCCCCGCGCCGACGCCCGCGATTCCGGCGATCACCGGCGTCACGATCACGGATTGCGATTTCGGCACACCGGTCGCGGCCGGACCCGCAACGGCGACGACGCCCGGCCCGATCTACGCGTACAACGTTCACGACATCGTGCTTGCGAACACGCTGATCGCGGGCGTCGCGATGAACTCGACGGTCAGCGACGCGCGCTGAAACGACGCCACGCAAGCCGGGGCAGGCGCGCGAGGAAGCCGAGGAAAAGCCGCATGTGCATCCATGTCAGCAGCGCGTTGTCGCGGCCGTAGTGGAAGTGCGAGACGCCGCCTTCCTCGGCCGTGAAGTAGCGCACGGGCGCGTCGACGTTGATCGGGCGCACGCCGCGCCAGCACAGGCGCACGACCGCTTCCGGATCGAAGTCGAAGCGGCGCATGAAAGTCTGCGTATGCATGAGCGCGGCGAGCGGCGCGATCGGATAGACGCGAAAGCCGTAGAGCGAATCGCCGATGCCCATCCACAGCGTTTCGAGATTCGCCCAGCCGTTCGAGATGCGCCGTCCCTGCACGCGCAGTTGCGGCGCGCTCGCATCGAATTTCGGGCGGCCGAGGATCATCGCATCGGGCGCCTTCATCGACGTTTCCATGAACGTGCGGATCAGCGCGGCGGGATGTTGTCCGTCGGAGTCCATCGTAAGGACGTGCGTGAAGCCGAGCTTCGCCGCTTCGTCGATGCCCGCGAGAATTGCCGCGCCCTTGCCGCGATTTTCTGGCAGCACGATCACGCGCAGCCCGTCGTCGGCTTCGGCCATTTTGACGAGGCGTTCGGCGCTGCCGTCGGTACTGCCGTCGACGACCACCCACACCGGATTCCACTGCTCGCGCGCCCCGCGCACGGTTTCATCGACTTTCTCGCCGGGGTTGTAGCTCGGAATGAGGACGAAGTGCGTGGACGATGCGCGTGTGGAAGGCATTGCAAAAAAAAGCGGAATGAGTTGCGACGAATTTTAAAGTCTGCCGACGCCGATGCTTTCAGTCGCGGATGCGATGCGCGTCGAGTTCGCCCGCATAAAAGCGCTGCAATTCGGCGATGAACGCCTGCAGCGCAGCGTGATCGCGTCCCGGCGGCGCGAAGCGGCGGCCGAGCGTCACGCGATAGGTGATCGGCAGCGCGGGCTTCCTGAAGATCTGCCAGCCCTTGCCGAGAAAACCGGAATCGGTTTCGATAATCAACGTCTGGACCGGCGCCTGCGCGCGCGCCGCGATCAGCGCGATGCCGCCCTTCAGCGGATTCACCGCCGCGCTTTCGGTGCGCGTGCCTTCGGGAAAAAGCAACAGCGGACTGCCACGCTGCAGTTCGGCGACGGCGGCGCGAATCAGCCCGACGGACGTATCGTTGACGATATAACCCGCGAGCAGCGCGCCCGGCCCGAGAAACACGTTGCCGGCGACATCGCCCTTCATGACGCAGCAGGTGTCGGGCACGCGCGACGCGATCAGCAGCGCATCGAGCAGGCACGGATGATTCGGCGCGAGGATCATCGCGGGCTGGCCCGCGAGCGCGTCGAGTCCGGAGAGATCGAAGCGGCATACGCCGAGCGTGCGCAGCAGCACGAAATAGCCGTGCCACACGCGCTGCACGACGGCTCGTCCGACGCGCCGGCCCGCATCGACGCTCAACACGCGGCGCAGAATCCACGCGAACGGAAACCACGCGAGACAGACGAGCGCGAGCACGACGAGCGCGAAATAGAACGCCACGCATTGCCATGCGGATTCGAGCGCGCCGGCAAGCGAACCCTTGCCGTCCGCCGCGCCGAATTTCCGATGAGCGTCACTCATCGCGCCACCCGATCGAGCATCATCAATTGGCCGATAGCTCCGCGCGTTGCGCATCGCGCAGATTGCGGCGGCGCTGACGATACGCGCGCAGCGAATTGCGCCAGTCGAGCGCGGCCGAGATGTAATAGATGCCCTTGAATGCACGCAGCGAATGCCAGATCGGCGTCGAGCCGAAGATATCGCCCGCGAGCAGCGACAGCAGCGCTTCCTTCATGCGCAGCGGATTTCTCGGGCCCATGAAGAGATTGCGCATCGTCGGCGAGGTCATGCGATAGATGAACCACGAGAACTCGCGCGGACCGTGACGCACGTCGCGGTCGAACTTCGCGAGCGCGGCTTGCGCGTTCGCGGGATTCGTCAGCGCGGCGTCGATCGCATCCGCGCCCGCGAACGCGCTCTGCATCGCAAGCATCACGCCGGACGAGAACACCGGATCGATGAACGCGAACGCATCGCCGAGCAAGAGGAAGTTGCGTCCGTGCGTCATGTCGCCGGTGTACGAGTAGTTGCCGGTCGCGTGGACTTCGCTGATCAGTTCGGCATCCTTCAGGCGCGCGGCGAGCGGCGGGCACATCGCGATGGTCTCGCGAAAGAACGTCTCGACCGACGTGCCCTTCGGACGCTGCTTCAGATACGCAGGCCACACGACCGCGCCGACGCTCGTCGCGCCGTCCGCGAGCGGAATGAACCAGAACCAGCCGTGCTCGAACCAGAACACGGTGATGTTGCCTTCGTTTTCGCCTTCGTTGCGGCGCGCGTTGCGGAAATGGCCGTACAGCGCCGACGAGTTGTGCCGTTCGTTGCGGCGCTTCGTCTTGAAGTGATTCGCGAGCAGCGTGTCGCGCCCCGAAGCATCGACGACGAAACGCGCCCGCACGTGCTCGATGCGGCCATCGTCGTGTTCGGCGTCGATCGTCGCGCTCGAACCATCCGGCGCGAACGCGACATCGCGCGCGCGGCAGCCTTCGCTCACCTGCGCGCCGTGCTTCGCGGCGTTGCGCAAGAGGATGTCGTCGAGCTCGGAGCGGCGCACCTGATATGCGCTCGGCATCGACTTGTCCCACGCATCGGCGAAAAGGAAACGCTGCATGCGATTGTCGTGCTGCGGCGATACGAACTCGGCCGCGAGCTTGACCATGCCGATGGCGCGCACTTCATCCGCGATGCCGAGCTTTTCGAACAGCCGCAAGTTCGCCGGCAACAGCGATTCGCCGATATGAAAACGCGGATGCCGCGCCTTCTCCAGCACGCGCACGCGATAGCCGCCGTCCGCGAGCAGGGTCGCGGCGGTCGATCCGGCCGGTCCGCCGCCGATCACGACGACATCCCAGGTTTGCGTCGTTTCACTCATCTGCGTCCCTCGGTGTGCTGTTCAGGCGATCCCGCCGTTGATCGACAGGACCTGCCCGGTGACATAAGCCGCCGCATCCGACACCAGATACGCGACCATGCCCGCGATTTCTTCCGCCGTGCCCGCGCGCTGCGCCGGCACCAGTTGCTTAATGCGCTCGGGCGGAAAGGCGCTGCCGAGCATCGGCGAATCGATGACGCCGGGCGCCACCGCGTTCACGGTGATGCCGCGCGACGCGAGTTCCTGCGCCAGCGCACGCGTCGCGCCGATCAGCCCGGCCTTCGCGGCGGCATAGTTCACCTGCCCGCGATTGCCCATTAAACCCGACAGCGACGACATGTTGACGATGCGTCCCCAGCGCGTGCGGATCATCGGCATCAGAAGCGGCTGCGTGACGTTGAAAAAACCGTCGAGCGTAACGTCGAGCACGCGTTTCCATTGCTCACGCGTCATGCCGGCCATCGGCGCGTCGTCGTGGATGCCCGCGTTGTTCACGAGAATCTGCACCGGGCCGTCCGCGAGGATGCGCGCGAGCGCGGCGTCGGTGGCCTCGGGATCGGTCACGTCGAAACCGATGGCATGCGCCGTGCCGCCCGCCGCGCGAATGGCTTGCACGCAGCTTTCAGCACGCTCGATGCCGCCGTTCGCGTGAATCCAGACTTCGTGTCCGGCCGCGCCGAGCGACCGGCCGATGGCTTGTCCGATCGCGCCGCTGCCGCCTGTCACGAGCGCGCGCATGGCCTTATCGCGTGCGATGCGCGGCGACGTGCGCCGCGAGCGCGCCGAGGCTCGCGAAAATCTTCTGATTGTCCGGATTGTCCGAGCGCAGTTCGAAGCCGTACTTCTTCGAGATCAGGAGCGCGATCTCCAGAATATCGATGGAATCGAGCCCGAAACCTTCTTCATACAACCGCGTATCGGCCGAGACGGCCTTGGGATCGACGTCCTCGAGATTCAGTTCGGCGACGATCAGCTCGGCGAGCTCTCTTTCCAGTTCATTCATCGTGTGTACAGGCCAGCGCAGGGAGGCGCCAAGGGCGGCTCGGAAAACGTGCGCCCCGCTTATCCGCACGTCGTCGGCTGCCTGTTATCGAGATAATTGCAGTGGCGAAATTCTAGACGATGCCCCTTGGGACGCCTAGTAGGAAAGGTAACTGGCCGCATGGCATCCGGCACCGGTGTAATTTTGAGAAAAATCAGGGAGTTCGCCGCGTGACGGGACCCCTGCGTCGGTAGGGTAAAATTCGCGCGTCTGACGAATGTAAGATCATCGAACAATCGGTTACAGACCGCCCGCGCACCGGCGCGGGAAAATGATCGTCAGGCGGGCGACTGCCGAGTTTTCTTCAACAACCGAGCGTTCACTAAAGAGCGCCGCAGCCGCATCCCATGTTGCGTACCTTTTTTCATCGACCAGCGGTTTTCGAGCGCCCGTCGCGTCCCGCGGGAGCGCGCCGGTGAACGCCACCCGCTTTCTGCGCGCGGCGGGCGTCGTTGCCGCGATCGTCGCGGATCAGCTTGGCGCGCACCATGCCGCGTCCACGCCCGGCGCGCACGGACTCGGCCTCGCGCTCGTGCTCGCACCCCTTTTGTTGATCGCGCTGAACGCCGCCGTGCGCTCGAACGCGCGCGCGTGGCTCTTGCCGCTCTGGGCACTCGGCTGCATGGCGCTTTGGCTCGCGCGTGCGCCGCTCACCGCGCATTTCGGCTGGGGGCTGTGGATCGAACACACGAGCTTCAATCTCGCGCTCGCGTGGATGTTCGGCCGCACGCTGGGACCGGGCCGCGAGCCGCTCTGCACGCAGTTCGCGACGATGGTCCACGGCAAGCTGGAGTCGCGCGTCGCGCGCTACACGCGGCGTGTCACCTTGGCATGGACGCTCTTCTTCGTCGCGACCGCGTTCGTATCGACGATGCTGTTCGCGTTCGCATCGATCGTCACGTGGTCCACGTTCGCCAACTATCTCGCGCTGCCGCTCGTCGGGCTCATGTTCGTCGCCGAATACGCGTGCCGGCGCATCGCGCTGCCGGACATGGAGCCGTCGAGCATCATGGACGCCGTTCGCGCCTACGCGCATTCGATGCAGATGCGTCGCAGCGGAGCGCAGTGATGCCGTCGAATTCATCGCACATGCAGACTTTTCCGCTGGTTTTCCACACATCGCCGGATCAGACCATCGCCTGGCGCGACGGCGCGAGCGTCTCCGTGCGCGACTTTCTCGCCGATGTCCGCGCGCTCGCCGATGCGCTTCCCGAAGGCGGGCATGTGTTCAACGTGTGTACGGACCGGTATCGCTTCACGGTGAGCCTGTGCGCGACGCTCGTCGCGGGCAAGACGAGCCTGCTGCCTTCGACACACACGCCGGAAATGGTGCGCGCCCTCGCCTCGTTCGCGCCCGACGCGTTTTGCCTGCACGACAGCGACGATTGCGCGATCGATCTGCCGCGCTTTCGCTATCCGGAGGTTGCGCACGTGGACGTTTCCGGCGAAGCGCAGGTTCCGCATATCGACGGGGCGCGCGTCGTCGCGTACGTGTTCACGTCCGGCTCGACCGGTGTGCCGGTGCCGCATCGCAAGACGTGGGGCTTTCTCGTGAAGAACGTGCGCGCCGCCGCCGACCGGCTCGGCCTGCTCGGGCAAGCCCGCGCGACGCTCATCGGCACGGTGCCGCCGCAGCACATGTACGGCTTCGAATCGACGGTGCTGCTCGCGCTCATCGGCGGCCTCGCGTTCAGCAACCGTCAGCCGTTCTATCCCGTCGATATCCGCGCGGAACTCGACGCCGTGCCGGAACCGCGCGTGCTCGTCAGCTCGCCGATCCATCTGCGCGCGCTCTTTGCCAACGACGAAGCGTTGCCGCGCGCATCGCTCGTGCTGTCGGCGACCGCGCCGCTTTCGGAAAAGCTCGCGCTCGACGCCGAAGCGCGCCTCGACGCGCCGCTGATGGAAATCTACGGCAGCACCGAAACGGGCCAGATCGCGACGCGCCGCACTGCGCGCACCGCCGCGTGGGAATTGTTTCCCGACATCGCGCTGACGCCACGCGCCGACGATGCCGACGATGCCGGCGAACCGACCATGTGGGCGTCGGGCGGACACGTCGAAACGCCGGTGCCGATGGGCGACGCGCTCGAACTCATCGACGAGACGCATTTTCTGCTGCACGGGCGCAAGGCGGATCTCATCAACATCGCGGGCAAGCGCACGTCGCTCGCGTATTTGAATCATCAGCTGAACGCGGTGCCGGGCGTGGTCGACGGCGTGTTCTACATGCCTGACGAAACGGAAGCCGACAGCGAACCCGTGCGCCGTCTGATGGCGCTCGTCGTCGCGCCGAGGCTTGCCGTGGCGGACTTGCAGCGCGCGTTGCGCGAGCGCATCGACGCCGCGTTCATGCCGCGTCCGCTGCTGTTCGTCGAGACGCTGCCGCGCAACGCGACCGGCAAGCTGCCGCGCGACGTGCTCACGCAACTGATCGAGCAGGAACGCAAGCGGCGCGCGGCGTTGAGCTTCACCGTGCCGCCGGATCATCCCGCGCTCGCCGGACATTTCCCCGGCCATCCGATCGTGCCGGGCGTCGTCCTGCTCGATCACGCGCTCGACGCGATCGGCGCCGCGCTCGGCACGAGCGTTGACGCGTGCAGGATCGAATCGGCGAAATTCCTGAGTCCGGCGAAACCGGGCGAGGCGCTCGATATCGCCTACGAAACGGCGGCGAGCGGCGCGATCCGCTTCACGATTCGCGCGGGCGCACGCGCGGTGGCGAGCGGCGCGCTCGCGGCGCCGTCCGCCGGGGACGCTCGAGCATCGTGAACAAGCCGCGCAACCGCGACGACTGGGCCGACCGCCAGGAACGCAGCAACCTCGCGTTGCTGCGCTTCATGACGTGGATATCGCTGCGCTTCGGACGGCGCATCGGGCGCGTGCTGCTGCGGATCATCACCGCGTATTTCGTCGTGTTCGCGCCGCGCGCGCGGCGTGCGTCGCGCGGCTATCTGAATCGCGCGCTCGGGCGGCATGCGGGCTGGCGCGACGGGTATCGGCATGTGTTTTCGTTCGCATCGACGATTCACGACCGCATCTATCTGCTCAACGAGCGCTTCGATCTGTTCGATATCCGCACGCACGGCGTCGAGGATGTCGAAGCGGCGCTCGCCGGCGGACACGGCGCGTTCTTGATGGGCGCGCATCTCGGCAGCTTCGAAGTGGTGCGCGCGATCGGGCGGGCGCAGCCGCATATCCGCATCGCGATCACGATGTATGAAGAGAACGCGCGCAAGATCAACGCGATCCTCGCCGCCGTGAATCCGGCCGCGCATCACGATGTGATCGGTCTCGGCAAAGTCGATGCGATGCTCAAGGTGCGCGAGCGGCTCGATGCGGGCAGCCTCGTCGGCATTCTCGCGGACCGCACGCTGCCCCAGGCCGGCGACGCGCTCAGGGAACGCGACTTTCTCGGCGCGCCCGCCGCGTTTCCGCTCGGGCCGCTGCATATGGCGGCGGTGCTGCGCCGTCCGGTCGTCTTCATGACGGGGCTGTATCTCGGCGGCAATCGCTACGACATCCATTTCGAAACGCTCGCCGATTTCTCGACGATCGAGCGCGGCGAGCGCGCCGCCGCCGTCGATGCCGCGCTCACGCGCTATGTCGCGCTGCTCGACAAGTATTGCCGCGCCGCGCCGTACAACTGGTTCAACTATTTCGATTTCTGGCAGACGAGCGCCGCGCAGGACCACGCGCCCGCGAGCGCGGCGCCGCTGCGGGAAGCGACGAGGGATTCCTGAACTCATGCGAATTTTCGCCGCCGTTCTGACGGCCGCCTTGCTGTCGGCTGCATCGACGATCAGTGCCGCCGCCGACGCCCCCTGGACGCTCGATCGCCTGATGAACACGCTCGGCGCGAAGAAATCGGGCCGCGCGCATTTCACCGAGACGCGTTATCTGAAGATCGCGCAGGCGCCGCTCGAATCGTCGGGCGAGCTCGTGTTCGTCGCGCCCGATCATCTGGAAAAGCACACGACGAGTCCGAAGCCGGAGAATCTTGTCGTCGATGGCGACATGCTGACCGTCGACCGCAACGGCCGCAAAATCACGATCCCGCTGCGCAACTATCCGGAACTGGGCGCGTTCATCGAAAGCATTCGCGCGACGCTCGCGGGCAACCGCTTCGCGCTCGAAAATGCGTACAAGGTTTCGATCGACGGCAAAGGCAACGACTGGACGATGACGCTCGTGCCGATCGATTCGCGCATGCAGCAGAAAGTCAGCTCGATCACGCTCGCAGGCACGGGCGCGGCGCTCGCGCGCGTCGAGATTCGCCAGGCCGACGGCGACCGCTCGCTGATGCGCCTGCAAGACGCGTCGGCGCACTGACCGCGGCATGCGCGCGGTCTCGCGGTCCTTGCGTCAGCCGGCGGTCATCGTCTGGCTGTGCTTTCTCGCGGCGTGCGCGGCGATCATCGCGCGCGCGAGCTTTTCCGCCGATCTCTCCGCTTTCCTTCCGCGCACGCCGAGCGAGCAGCAGCGCGTGCTCGTCGAGCAGTTGCGCGACGGGCTCGTGTCGCGGCTGATTCTCGTGGGCATCGAGGGCGGCGATGCCAACGCGCGCGCCGGCCTGTCGCGCAAAATCGCGGCGACGCTGCGCGAGGACAAGCGCTTTTCGGCGATCAACAACGGCGAGCCGGTCGGACAGGCGCGCGACGAGCGCTTCGTGTTCGAGCATCGCTATCGGCTGAGTCCATCGGTTACGCCCGAGCGCTTCAGCGAATCCGGCCTGAAAGACGCGCTCGCCGACAGTCTCGACCTGCTCGCCTCGTCCGCGGGCATGATGACGAAGGACTTGCTGCCGCACGATCCGACCGGCGAAGTCACCGCGCTCGTCAGCCGTCTCGACAGCGGCGCGCAGCCCGCGATGCACGGCGGCGTGTGGGCATCGCGCGACGGCCAGCGCGCCGTGTTGCTGGCGCAGACCGCGGGCCCCGGTTCCGACACCGACGCGCAAGCGAGCGCGATGGCCGCGATCCGCGCCGCGTTCGACAAGGCCGCGCCGGGCGCGACGCCTTTTCGCCTGCTGCTGACGGGGCCGGGCGTCATCGCCGTCGAATCGCGCGACACGATCATGCGCGACGTGCGCTGGCTGTCGGCGGCGAGCATCGTGCTGATCGTCGTGCTGCTGCTCGCGGTGTATCGGTCGGTGCCGACGCTCTTGCTCGGCCTGATGCCGGTGCTTTCCGGCGTCGCGGCGGGCGTGGCCGCCGTGAGCCTCGCGTTCGGCACGGTCCACGGTCTGACGCTCGGTTTCGGCACGACGCTCATCGGCGAGGCGGTCGACTATTCGATCTATCTCTTCGTGCAATCGGCGGGCGTTCAACGGCGCGAATCGCTGAAGGACTGGGTCGCGGGCTTCTGGCCGACGATCCGTCTCGGCGTGCTGACGTCGATCTGCGGCTTCGCCTCGATGCTCTTCTCCGGCTTTCCGGGCCTCGTGCAGCTTGGGCTGTATTCGATCGTCGGTTTGTCGACGGCGGGCATCGTCACGCGCTTCGTGCTGCCGCATCTGCTGCCGCAAGGCTTCGCGATTCGCGATGTCTCGCGCCTCGGCAATGTGCTCGCGCGTTTCGCCGCGCGCGCGTCGCACTTGCGCGTGGCGCTCGCGGTGCTGCTTTTCGTCGCGCTCGCGACGCTGCTCATGCAGCGGCACGGCTTGTGGAGCCAGGAGTTGTCGTCGCTCAGCCCGGTTCCGAAGGCGAGCCAGGATCTCGACGAACGCCTGCGCGCGGATGTCGGCGCGCCGGACGTGCGCTATCTCGTCGTGGTGTCGGCGGCGAGCGAGCAGGCCGCGCTCGAGCGCGCGGAAGCCGTCGCGCGGCAATTGCAGCCGCTCGTCGATGCCCGCGTGATCGCCGGTTTCGAAAGCCCGGCGACGTATCTGCCGAGCGACGCCGCGCAGCGCGCGCGCATCGCGAGCCTGCCGGATGCCGATACCTTGCGCGCGCGTCTCGCGCCCGCCCTGCGCGATCAGACGATCCAGGTGAAGCCCGAGGTTTTCGAGCCTTTCATCGCCGATGTCGAAGCCGCGCGCGCGCAGCCGCTCTTGCGACGCGCCGATCTGCGCGGCACGTCGATGGCGCTCGCCGTGGATTCGCTTCTCACCGAACGCGACGGCCGCTGGACCGCGATGCTGCCTTTGCGCGCGGCCGAAGGCTCGGACGTGCGGGTGCACCAAATTCGCGCGGCGGTCGCGGCGGCGCGCGTGCCGGACGCGCTGTTCGTCGACATGAAAGCGGAAGCCGATCGCCTCTACCGGAACTACGTGCACGAGGACATTCGCCTGTCACTCGGCGGATTCGCCGCGATCGTCGTGCTGCTGGTGCTCGCGCTGCGCTCACCGGTGCGCGCGGCGCGCACGCTGGCGCCGCTCGTCGCGGCGGTGATCGTCGTGATCGCGGGCCTCGCGCTCGCGGGCAAGTCGCTGACGATCCTGCATCTGATCGGCATGCTGCTGATTGTCGCGGTCGGCTCGAATTACGCGCTCTTCTTCAACTATCGCGCGCACGCCGAAAACGACGCGGTTTCGCCGCAAACGCTCGTCTCGCTCGTGATCGCGAATCTCGCGACCGTGCTCGGCTTCGGGCTGCTCGCGCTGTCGAACGTGCCGATGCTCAAGACCTTCGGGTTGACGGTCGGTCCCGGCGCGATTCTGGCGCTGCTGTTCTCGGCGATTCTCGCGCCGCGCTCGGGATTGTCGCGATGAACGCGCCCGGCGAGCCGCGCCGCTGGACGCCGACGCCCTTG